>ERZ1106952.119-NODE-119-length-53935-cov-151.470583_pt1 | contig 53935 bp, 55 predicted proteins | sample MGYA00403677_ERZ1106952 | MGnify/ENA primary metagenome ERZ1106952 (study PRJEB35170, sample SAMEA104062415) | human gut metagenome | biome: human gut; feature: human-associated habitat; material: faeces | place: Denmark | collected 2012-05-14 ... | reverse complement strand
CAACTATCGTTTTATATCAAACCAATCGTTAACCAACATTTATTTTATATAGCCAAATTAAATTATCGTGCTTTTTAAGTTAATCTAAACTATTTTTTTAATATAGAACTTGTAACAATAAATGTTGAGAATTCTGCAGATAAAGAAATATCTAATGTTGTTGTTTGAATATTATTAACATATTGATTTAAAGTATATACTTTATCATTTGATTTAGGACAAATTGTATAAGATAAAGTTAACTTATTACCAACTCTTTTAGCAATTAAAGTAACATTTGATCCTGCTATTACAGCTGGCATTTCATTATCAAAGTTATTAACAAACATTGAACCTTTACTAAAAGTTGGTTTTGTTCCATCATCAGTTTTATCATTTAAAGATCCATCAATTTTATAGCCATCGCCATTACGATCATCCATCCAACCATGCCAGTCTAATCTAAATGTAGCATTATCACCATATCTTTGTGATCCTTTGTTTATTGCATCAGAAACAACTACTAAAGGATGTTGCCATACATTAAAGCCACTGCCAGACAAATTACCATCAAATGAATATTTTGCAGTTAAGGTAAAATCACCTTCAAGATTTGTTCCTAAATCAGTCCAAGTATCTCTATTATCCCATCCAGCAGATGTTTTCTTTGTTTCATTTATAATAGGAGCATTGGGATCAACTAATTCTCCACATTCACATCTTCCAGTTGAGAAATCATGACCACTATGATTTGTTGGATCTAATGGTAATTCAACATTTTCATAAGTTTTTCCACAAGTTGTACATTTTGCTGTACCAGTTCCATGAGTAGTACATGTTGAAGGAGTTACAACTGTAGCATGTTCATAGTCATAAGTATGTGCACCTTTTTTAATAACTTCTTTTTCAACATGATTACAAATTGTACATGTTCTTATTCTTTCACCATCTGCTTCACAAGAAACTTGTTTTGTTATTGTCCAATCAGTATAAGCATGTTGAGTTGAACAATGTGTTAAAGTTTCACCATCATAATAAGCAAAACCATCAGAAGTAATTGCTAAATGATCAAATTTGTTTTCACTTCTAAATCCTTTTCCTTCAATCCAACCATTAGCAGGGCTATAGCCAAATGAAACATAAATATTTGAATCTTTATTAATATTAGAATTTAAAGCAGCTAATGTAGCATAAGGAACAAATACTTCAAATTTAACATTATTTAAAGATGTAGTTTCATTAGTTACAAAATCACCAATATATCTTCTATCAAAATTTGTTTCACCATTTACACCAATATAGAATTGACCAAAATTACCAGCTTCATCAATATATGGATCTTCATCACAACCAAATCTACATTCAAAGTTATCAACTTCCCAGAAGCCTTTACCTTCATTTTCATGTTTAATTTGATCAGTATAGTAATCAGCAAAGATATAAATACCTAAAACATTTCTTGATGTATAGAAATCAATATATTTATTTGCATCTTTAGATAAACGATATTTATTTGTTTTAACGTTTTCTGTATAAATTTTATCATTCATATTACCATCTAATTCAACTTTTGTATCAGGATTGTCAGTAACATGAATTAAAATATCTTTTTCAATTGTTCCTGCTTTAACTTTAATTGTTGCATCACCAGTTGCTTTAGCGTAAATTAAACCAGTTTCATCAACAGTAACAACATCTTCATTAGCTGATTCATAAGTAATTTTAGATAAAATTTTATCAGTAGTAGCTCTTAATTGTAATGTATCATTAAGGAAAACATAATCTTCAGAAGCATTAACTGTTAATTTAGTTGGAGATTCATATAATTTATCAACTTCCTCACCTGTAAATGATTTAAAGTTAAGTGCAGTATAACCAACATTCCAGCCACCAAATAAAGCATAACTACTTGTAGAAGCACTAATTCCAGTATAAATTACATGTTTATAGCAATAAGCACTTTCACCTTTTTTAGCAAATAAATAGTAATCAATACCATCTCTTAATAAACCCATAGTGAATTCGCCATTCATTTGAGCAGAACTTTGAGAATCAACAGTGAAATAACTTGTTTGATGATCCCAATCCCAATCGGTTAATTCTTCATTTTGAGTTACAAAGTTTAATCCATTCCAGCCACTTCCAGCACTAGCCTTGTTTGTATCAAGGTAGAAATAAGCATTTTTTGTACCTTCTGGTCTTAATTCAGTTTTTTCATTCCAGAAACCATTTTCATTATCGATACTCATAAGACCGACTTTTGGGAATGGATCTGATTCAGAAAGTTCATTAATAAAGAAAGTTGCTTCAACATACCATTTTGTATCATAGACACCATTAAACATTAATGCTGTATCACCAGTAATTGTAGTAATACCATCTGTTTCAATATCTGAAGCATCTTGAATACCACGTGATGTTTTTAAATCAATTGGACTATGTTTTACTGTAAATTCAACTTCATCACTTTTTGTTGAATCATCTTTACTTGTTGCAACAATTTTAACAGTTGAATCTTTTTCAATATTTAAGAATCTTACAACTCCTTTATTTGTAACAGTAGCAACTTGTTCATTAGAAGAAGACCAATTTACTCCTGCACCCTTTGGGCCATCAACTGTTGCTTTTAATGAAGTAGTCGATCCTCCATAAACAGTTGTTAATATTCCAGACTTATTATTAATTGTTACACTTTTTACTTCTTGTGTTTCAGAAGTAGTAGGATTTGAAGTTTGCTCTCCACATCCAGTGACAACACCTAACAATAAGAAACTAGATATTACCAAAATAGGCATTTTTTTCATAATCTATTTTCTCTCCTTTAATTAAAGATATGCAGACGATATCTTATAATTTAATTATATATGTAATCGCTTTCATTGACAATACATTAAAATTATCACACTTTTATATACTAAAAAAGCCTAAAATTAGGTCTTTTTTATTTTTAAGTAATGCTTAAAAAGTGTTTTTTTCAAATTTGTTCATCTAACAATATTTCATACATTTCTTGTGAAGCCTTCTTACTAGTAATGGTATTTATATTTTTTATCTTAACTACAACTTTTCTTTCGCCTAAAGATAATTCTAAAATATCCCCTACATCTACTTCACTAGAAGGTTTAGCAATTTTATCATTAATTTTCACAAATCCTAAATCTGAAATACTTTTAGCAATCGTTCTTCTTTTAATTAAACGTGATACTTTTAAAAATTTATCTAATCTCATAAGTACATTTTACAAAATAAATTACCAAGTATCTAGATAAAAACTCACTTTTATTTTTATATTTAATAAACATATATTAGGTGAATAATGTGAAACTTTATGATTTAGTTACTAGAAATTCTTATAAAAACGATATTATTTTTCAAATCGTGGGAATTAAAAATAATAAATATATTTTAAAAGGACTAGATTATCGATTAATTGCTGATAGTTCTTTAGAAGATTTAAGACCATATAATGAAGAGATAACTATTCATTTACCATATTTAGAGTTTAATCCTAATGTAGCTTCAGGAAAAGTTCTTCATATTGATGGAGATAAGACTTATATGAAAAAAGCTCAAGAAGCATATAATAAATATCATATAAATGCTAAATGCATTTATTTAGAAGAAAAATTAATGCCTAGTGCAATTTTTTCTTTACTAAATGAAGACAAATATGATGTTCTAGTTATCACTGGGCACGACTTTTTAAAATTAGATTATAAACAAAACCCAGATGACTTGACAACTTATGAAAATTCATTTAATTTTGTAAGTGCAGTGCAACAAGCTCGAAAACTTTATCCTGACTTAGATTCATTAGTAATTATTGCCGGTGCATGCCAATCAAATTATGAAGCTTTAATTTCTAATGGAGCAAATTTTGCTTCTTCACCTACTAGAGAAAATATTCATTTATTAGACCCAATAATTGTCGCAAGTATTGTTTCATTAACATCAGTAAAAGAATATGTTTCTCCTAAAGAAGTTATTAATAAAACTATCTCTGGAGCAATGGGTGGAATCGAAACAAAGGGAAAAGCTCGTATACACTATTCTGGAGATACTATTCATGGTCACAACAATTAAAGCCTATGCCAAAATAAATTTAGCCCTTAATGTTTATGATAAATTAGATAATGGCTATCATAACATTGATATGGTTACTATTCCTCTTGAATTACACGATACATTAGAATTAGATAAATTACCAAAAGATTATGAAACATATATTACAAGTAATGATATGGATTTACCTACTGATCAATCTAATTTATCAAGTATTGCTTTTAATAAATTTAAAGATAAAATTCATTTTTCACAAAATTATTTAATTCATATTTATAAAAGAATCCCTATGCGTGCTGGTTTAGGTGGAGGAAGTGCTGATGCTGCCGCGGTTATTAATGGAGTTATTAAATCTTTAAAATTACAAGTAAAAGATGAAGATTTAATTGAAGTTGCTAAATCCATTGGAGGCGATGTTTCATTTTGCTTATATAATAAACCTACTAGATGTCGTGGAATTGGTGAAAAACTTGAATTTATTAATATGAAAAAACAATATCATGTTCTTTTAGTTAAACCTCTTGAAGGAGTATCCACGAAAAATTGTTATGATGATTTTGATTTATTAGAACCTAAACCTGAAAAAAGTAATATTGAAAGACTTATTCAAGGACTAGAAGAAGGCAATGATCAAATCGTTAAAGAAGAAATGAAAAACGTTTTACAACCATGTGCAATTAATTTAGTTCCTAAAATTAAAGAAATAATTGATACTTTAAAAAATGATGGTTTTGATATGGTTATGATGTCTGGATCAGGTTCAACTGTCTTTGCTTTAAGTAATAACCAAAAAGATTTAATGAAAGAAATGAAAAAATTTAATTCTGATAATTATATAACGATACTTACTAAAACACTTTAAAAAGTGTTTTTTAATATATAAAAAGCTCTTTTTCAAGAGCTTTACAAATAATAAGATAACACTTCTAATAATGCTTTTTTATTAATATCTTTTAATTTACTTGTTATTATCTTAATTTGCATTTCTTCAGCATTTAAGCATTTATTAATAGCAAGAGATAAATCATATCTAACATCATTAATATCATCAATATAATTGATTCTTCTTAAAACATTAGTTTTCATTTCACTAAGATTATCTGCTTGATAATTCAAACTAATTGTGGCTTTTTTATCAAAAGATAAATTAGTAACAGCAAATTCTAAGAATTCACCTTGTTCATATTGATAAATTAAATCTAAATTTCTAATATTGATTGTTATATTTTTATGTAAATTTAAGATTTTGAAACGATATACTCTATTTTTATTAAAGACATCTTGGTTTCCTGAAAAAGAAATATTAATTTTTTGTTTATTATTTTCATTTGTATTTACAAAATGAGTAATTAAAACATTATTATCATTATTATCTTCATAGAAATCATATTCACTTTCACCTGTAGAAGTAATAACATCTACTTTAGAAGGATTATCAATTAAATTATTTTCATTACGACTATCTAAAATAAAGAAAGCCCCTTTTTTAATAAAAACAGGTAATGAATCATTTTCTCTAGCTAATTCATAATTACCTTTTTTATAATGGTAACCATAAAATAAATCATAATATTCATCAGGAAAGTACATTTTGAAGCAATTAAATCCATCTTGATTTGCTTTTTCAGTAAATGGTCTAACAAGTAAATCTTTACCAAAAATATATTCATTTTCGTGATGATAGCATTCTTCTTCAAAATAATAATGGTATAAAGGACTAATTAAAGGTAACCCTTTTAAATTAGTAACAAATGAGAAACTATAAATATATGGAATCATTTTATGACGTAAACGAAGATATTTTTTCATTATATCGCCATAACCTTTTAAATACATTAAAGGAGATTTATCATAAATTTCTTCACATGAACAATGAAGTCTATTAATAGGTGAGAACACTCCAAATTGGACAAATTTTAAGAATTGTTCTCCATCTTTTATACCATGCATATGTCCACCTATATCATGGCTCCAATAAGAAAAACCAACATTACTTGCAATAGCCGTAGTTTTAATTAAAAATTTTAAAGAATCATAAGTTTGAAAAGAATCACCACTGAAGCCAAGAGGATAACGATGAGAACCAATTCCCGCATATCTAGATAAAATTAAAGGACGATCATTAAAACGACTATTTTCTAAAAAGAAATAATGATTACATAACCACATTGGAGTAAGTCCAGGTAAAGAAGAATTTTCTCCTTGTTGCCAATCAATCCACCAGAAATCCACGCCTTCTTTTTGATATTTAGCTAAGATTTTTTCAAAATAAGCTGTTCTAAATTTTTCTTTTGCTAAATCAAAAGGAATTGTTTCTTTTTTCTTAATTTTTAAATTAAGAGTTTTCTTCATGATTTCATAACAATCTTCATAAAAAGCAATACCATCTGCTGGATGAAGATTTAAAGTAATAGCAAGATTCATCTTCTTTAAATCTTTTAACATTACTCTATAATTAGGAAACAATTTTTTATTGAATGTATAACCAGTCCATCCAATGGAACAAGTTGATTCATCTTTCCAGCTGGAAACATAATATTTATTAGTGTTTTTATCAATAAATTCTTCTTTTGGTAAACCAAGATCTTTAAATAAGTTTGCTTCATGAAATCCACTGGAATAGTGCCAATCCATATCTAAAGTTGCCACAGTAAAAGGATAACCTCCTTCATTAAAATTATTCATTAAATGAAGATATTCATCTTGAGTATAAGGATGATATCTACTCCACCAGTTACCAAAAGCATACTTTGGAAGTAATGGAGGATAATTACAAATATCAAATAAAGCTTTAATTGCTCCTAAATAATTATTTGGGAAAAAGAAAATATAATAATCTACTTCATCATTATTTCTTTTTGTAAATTCATATTTTTTATTTAAACAATAAGAATCACTATCATCAATAACTGCCACGCCATTTTTTGAGCATACTCCATAAGAAAGAGTCCTACCAGTTTTATCTAATATACATACTTCACCATCCATGCCATCAACAGTAGAATATGTACCCATTAAATTTTCATTATTATTAATCAGTAATTTTTTACCTTGATAAAGAATATATTGCTCATTTTTATTAAAAACAAAAATATAATCTTTAAAAGTAAATAACATTTCATTTTCACCCTTATTAACTTTAAATTCATTAAAAGGAAAATCTCTAACAAAAGCAAATTGACTTATTTCATCATTAAACTTCTTTTTTGGATCTTTTTCCACTCTAATAACACCATCTTTAATCACACTGATACGATAATCATCAATTAAAAATGTGTTATGGCAAATTGGTGAAGAATAAAATATTTTTTTCATACTGGCTCCTTTAAATAATTGCAAAATCTTCCATAGTAACTTGAGTATTTATATCATCAAAATTCATCTCTTCACCAATAAAATCTTCTTTATCGGCATGAACAAATTTTGCTTCATATATATCAGTGTATTTACCATCACTACGTGTTTCTCCAGTTGAATTAAATTTACAATACATCAACTTATCATTTTCAATATTAAAAGTAAATGTATCAACATTTTCTACCGTAAAAGTAGAAGCACGATAATGAATTTGTCCTTTTATTTCTAAGGATGTACCTTTTTTAGTTCCAGAAACATTAATTTGATATGTTTCACCACCATCTAGTCTATTATTACCTAAATTATATAAAGAAAATGCATTATAAATTTCTTTAATTTCTGGCCAATATAAAGGATTAGCATCTAAATAATCTCGAGAACTAGTGACACTATTTTTACTAACACAAGCAAAACTAGAAGTAATATATTTAGAGAAAATTCCTCCTTTAACAATTAAATCATCAATAACTTTACTAAAAATACGATAATTATATTTATCCCCTACAGGTTGATCATTTTTATCTGCAAGTTGAATATATCCATTATTATCAACAATATTATTTTTATAAGAGACTAATTTTCCAACAAAGTATGCATCACCAAAATCAGGGCGATCAGTATTAGCAAAATCAAATGCATTATGATATAACATAGAATAATTTATTTGTCTAACATGATTAGAATAAGCATAGATATTTCTAAAAATATTTAAAACTGTTTCATCTGGTAAATTACCATCTTCAAAAGAAGAAACATCAACAATCTTTTTAGGAGCGTTATGGATACTATCTTCTTTAATATCATCTAAAGAATAGTAATTTCCATTATATTCAGTTCTATCATTAAATTCTAAATTAGTAATCGTATAAATAGCAAGTGAAGAAGTCCCTATTTCATAATCATCATCTAAAGAAGCAAACATACTTCTTTCTTTATACATAATTTTGTTAAAGGTATGAGTATTACTATTATATACAATTTCAAAATCAATAATATATGGTTTATAACTAGAATCTCCTGCATAAGAAGAACCTATTTTATATGTTTCAATTCCTTCACTAGTAGTAATTTCTATTTTAGGAGTAGAATATCCACTTGTTTCAGGAAAATAAGTACTAGGATCACTAAAAGCAGATTGAGCCATCCCAATAATAGATAAATAATTAAAATATGTATCAAAAGAAGTAAAAGCATCTATTTCATAACAATTAACAAAAGAATCTTCATCTTTAATAAAATAATCATAAACATAATCATCTTTTAAATAGATTTGTCCTTTTGCAAGAGCAGTAGAACAATCTTTTGTATTTTCCACCCCATCTAAACTAGTAACTTCAATATCATCATTAACAACATTATTATTAAATAATTTAAATTGATGTTTAGCATAATAATTGATAAGTCCAGTTTTAGGATTACCAGTTACTGCATATTTAGAATTATTATAAAAATTATAAGCATAATTTCGATCAGTAAAAGAATACGCGGTGATTTTATTTTCATCTATTTTACTTAATAAAGAAACTACTTTTTCTTGAGAAGCAACTTCCTCAGTAATTTGTTCATCACATCCAACAAATGAAATGATTGAAATTATTGAGATTAATAAATATTTCTTTTTCATAATTATTTTTCCTTTTTAAATGTATAAACTGTTGTTATTGCAGAATCCAATGTAGAGTAATCATATTCAGAATCACCATCAATACCAATAAGATTTAATTCAATTTCACTTGCATCACTAGAAATTTTAAATGCTACATTTTGTTTAATAAGCGGCATATAACTATCAACATATTCTTTATAATCATCACCTAATTCAAATGAGGTAAAGGTAATAGTCTTATTGGTTTCATCAATAACAATATTAGATTTAATTTGGTAAATTTTACTTGAAAAACAAGATTCAAAAGAAAATTTTGCTTCTGTTTTAGAAATAATTTCTAATTTATTTGAATAACAATCTCTTCCTTCATGAATATCTGAATTATTTTTACATGAATAAACTCCACCAATTAAATTATCCATAAATGAACCACCAGTTTGTTTTTTATTTACATTTATAACTAAAGTAGTGGAAACGTCATTAATTTTACTTTTTGCTGTTATAACACATTTTCCTTCTTCTAAACTAGTGAAAGAATATGATGAACCATTATTAGTTAATGTTCCAACTCCTGAAGTAGTTACTTCAATTTCATTAGATGCATCATTAGGTAAAACTTTAAATACAATATTATCAATAGTTTCACCAACATTCATACTTGTTTCACTTACTTCTTTATCATTAATATATCCTTTGATTGCAGAAGGTAAACTGACACCAACATTAATAATTAATTCAGTTTTAATTCTATTTTTTGTAGAATAAATAGTTAATTTGCTAGTTCCAGATTTATTAATAATTATACCTTTTCCTTCATTATTAATAGTTGCCACGACTTTATTAGAAAGATCATCAATAATTAAGCTATCTATATAACTTGTTGCCATCTTTGGACTTTGATTTTCATAACTTATATAATATTGTTCACCAACGACAAATTCAGTTACCTTTTTACCATTTTTATCAACTAAAATTGGTGTATAACTAGTAAAATATAAATTTTGAGGATCTAAAGGATTAATTTCTTGAGTTTTAATTTCACCAAAAACATGACTATAAGTTAAACTATAACTTTCTATATAATTATCTTTATTGTTTAAAATATTATTTGTAAAATCAAAAGCGGTATTATCATAAATATAAGAAGTATTTTTAATAGTAATTAATGTTTCATTATCATCAAAAGTATATTCACTATGATTAAAATATACTTTTCCTTTACTTACAGAAGAAACTTTTTCATCAACAAAGAAAGTATCTGCTTTAATAACATTACCTTCTTGAGTAATTGATAAATTCTTTCTACCTTCCATACCAAAATATAATGGTTTAGAGCCTTTACCAATTGAATTTTCATATAAACCAGTAAATTGGAAACGAGCAATTCTAGATAGACCCAAATGACTATTCATACTAAATTTTGTTGATTCATTTAAAGCATCACTTCTAGTAATTTGACTATTTTTATCACTAACAGAAGTAACAATTTGTTTTTTTAAAGGATATGTTAAATGATTTCCATCATTATCAATTTGATATTCATAATAATTACCATCTTCTGACATTCCTTTAAAAGTTTGATAATATATGTTTGTCATTTTACTAACTTTAGTTTCCGCACTAGTAAAAGTTGAAACACCAGTTGTAGAACCTAACATATAACGATCAGAAGTTGATTTATAAATATCATAATCTGTTTCTTGTACTAAATGTGTTCTATTTTCATAAACATCCAAAGTGTTAATATCTAAATTAATTTTATAAGAAGCAATATCATTTTGATCTTCTTTAGTAATAGAACTTTCTAAAAGATTAAGAACTTCTGAAATATCTTTTTCACCTTCATTAATAATTTTTACATTAAATTCCTTTTTTAAAGAAGTACCTTTTACTTTAAAAGTAACTAATAATGCATCAACCTTTTTTAGCGTTTTTAAAGTATTATTTTCAAATGAACAATAACCATCTAAATTAAATTCACATTCAACAATTTCATCTTCTTTATTTGTGGAAGAAAAAGAAAAATTCAATTTATATTCTTTATTTAAAATTAATTTATAAAATAAAGTTCCATTAGAAGTAACTGTATCAACTTCACTAGCAAAACTAGCTTCAAAACTACTAACTGTTGATTCAATAACATTAATAGTTAATGTATCTTCTTTCTTACCATCATCACTAGAAGCAGTAATTGTACAAGTTCCTTTACTTTTTGCAGTAATTACTCCATTAAAAGAAACAGATGCAACCTTATCATCACTAGAAGAATAGTTAATTAAATCATTAGTGGCATTACTAGGTAAAACTTTTACATTAAGCGCTAAATTTTGACCAACTTTTAAAGTAGTCACTTCTTTATTTGTTATTTCAATAGATTCAACATGAATATCATTAACAATCGATGAAGTAGTTTGATTACTACTAGTAGATGGATTATTATCACATCCAACCATAAACATTGATAACAATGTTAATAAAATTAATCTTTTTTTCATATAAGCCTCCTTAAATTACAGAAATATGTAAAAAATCATCTAAAGAATCACCAACAATCAGTTTCAGGTTATCTTTAATAAATATATTATTATCTTGATTAAATCCTAAAGATAATAAGTAATTTTTATATTTTGCAATATAACCATTATCCTTAACCATAGAGTAAATAAAGAAATCATTAGTATCATTTTCATAACAATCAAATCCATCAACACCATCAAATATTGAATCATATAAATAAGGAACTTTATTTGCTATTTCCTCTGAAAATGATTTAATTAACTCTTGATATATCCATCCATTTAAATAATCTTTCCATGTTGAAGTAGTAGAAGGAATAGATTTATTAAGATTATTAATTAAAGTTTCTGGAATAACAAAATCACCATAAGTAAAAGTTAATTTTTCATTTCCAGTAAACCCATTTCCTCCATAAGTATATTCTAAAGAAGAAATGCTACTATCAACAATATTCATTCTCAAAGAAGATGGATCAATAAATAATGGATAAGCAATAATTCCTAAGCTATCACCTAAATTAATAATATCACCTGTTGTGTATAAATAATTATCTTTTTTTAAAAGAATTTCACTAGAAATAGAAAAATTAACAATTTCATTAATTGATTTACTAATTTGTTTATTTAAAGTAACATTATAGGAATCATCAAAACTAAAACAATATGTCTTATCATCTTTTTGATAATAAACTTCTGCACTCTCTAAACCATTTTTTTCACCGTCAGAAATATAATAAGTTTCTTTAATAAAATAATTATCTTTTTTACTTAGATAAGTTTTTCTTCCACCTTCCCAAGCTGAATCAATACTTTCAATTACAAATGAAGATGAATTAACCTTATTTAAATATGATTTAATTTCTTCATCATCTTTAGAAGGAGTTTTTTTACTTACATCAGTAATGATATTAGCTTCATTAACAGAAGTGTCTATACGATAATAAAAGAATTCACCAGTATCTTTATCTTGCATAATTCCTGTAAAAAAATGCATATTAGTTACTTTATTATCATTTACTTCCACTTGAATTTTTAAGCATTTATATTTAGCAAATATATTTGCTTGAGTAATTGAATACGCTAAAGCCTGCGCGGATGAACCAAGATAAATATAATAACGATCATCATTATTAAGTTTTCTAAATTTATCTAATTCAAATCCATCCTTACCCACTAATTTAAAAGAAGAATATTTTTTAGTAGTATCTTGATTAACAACCTCATTTTTACCATTAACACCAATTAGTTTTAAATCATTATCATTAATCTTTTTATATGTTTCTACATAAGGAACATTTTCTTCATTAATAGTAGTTATTCTAATATAAGAAGAATATAAATCAACATTACTATAACCATGTAATAACGCTCTATTATAATCTAAAGTATAATCATAAATTGCTGAAACAAATGAAACATCAGTAAATAAATTATTTGCTTTATTTTCAAGTGTTTCCGTTGGCTTAGACCAATCATTTAAAAACTTATCAACACATTCTATCGAAGAAGTCAAAACATTTTTTATCGCAACTTTTCCACCTTCTGGAGTATAATATCTTTTCGTTAAAACATCTTGATATTGTAACTCAAATGTTAAATTATTATTTTCTAAATAAAATACAACTTGACTAAGACCAGAAGAAAAATCTAATTGAGATGATAATTTTTCGATTAAATAAGTATTATTTGAATAATACTTATCATCAATTTTTTCAAAAGAAACGCCATTTAAAGATAAATCTGATAATTTATTAATAAAAGATAATGAAGTTAACTCTTGACGAGTTTGCTCTTCATTAAAAGTTTGACCTTTTAATTCAATTTCATTATTCTCTATAATTTGATAATCATAAGCATATACTTTATCATCTAAAGCATTTAATAACATCGCTCCATTATTTAAATAGCCAATATAATAATACTTACTAGTAATCACATCTTGAAAAGTATTTTCACCTAAAACATATTCTAAAGTAAAATTACCTTGTGTCATTTTGTTTAATGTATCAAGAATATAATCTCCATTAAAATTATTTATTGATTCACTTGAGTCACTATCAAAAGATGATGAAGAAACTTCGCAACCAGTAAATAATAAGCAAGGAATTAATAAAAACAAACTTTTTCTTTGCATAACTTTCTCCTAATCATATAATGATTAGAGCATATAAAAGAAAAAAAAGCAATTTAATTTGCTTTTTCTTCAAATTCTATTCTCCTTTTAATTCAAAAAGAATATCTCTAAGTTCAGAAGCCTTTTCAAAATCAAGATTTCTAGCTGCTTCACGCATTTGTTTTTCCACTTGTTTAATATAAGATTCTTTTTCTTTACGAGTAAGTTTATTAGATTTATTAGTAACTTTATCTTTAATTTTTAAAGGTAAACGAATTTCTTTAATAATTGTTTTTGGAGTTATATGATGCTCAAGATTATATTCTTCTTGAATCTTTCTTCTTCTGGAAGTTTCTTCAATTGCTTTTTGCATTGAATCAGTAACTTTTGAAGCATACATAATAACCTTACCATGCTCATTTCTAGCGGCTCGACCAATCACTTGAATTAAAGATCTTTCACTTCTTAAAAAGCCTTCTTTATCAGCATCTAATATACAAATTAAAGATACTTCTGGAATATCTAATCCCTCTCTTAACAAGTTAATACCTACTAAAATATCATATTTACCTTTTCGTAAATTATAAATAACTTCTGTTCTTTCTAAGGTTTTAGTTTCATTATGTAAATAAACAACTTTTAAGCCTTGCTCTTTTAAATAAGAAGTTAAATTTTCTGCATCCTTAATTGTCATAGTGACAATCATTACTCTTTCATGATTATCAATAACTTTTTTGGCTTCTCCAATAATATCATAAACTGGATTTTCAACATTTCTTACATCAATTAAAGGATCAAGAAGTCCAGTAGGACGAATAATTTGTTCGACAACTTCTCCACCAGTTTGTTCTAATTCATAATCCCCTGGAGTAGCGGAAGTACAAATAATTTGATTAATTTTGCTTTCAAATTCTTCAAAATTTAATGGTCTATTATCTAAAGCAGAAGGAAGTCTAAATCCATATTCAACTAAAGTTTCTTTTCTTGCTCTATCACCATTATACATACCTCTTATTTGAGGTAAACTAACATGGCTTTCATCAACAATTAACAAATAATCTTTTGGAAAATAATCAAATAAAGTAAAAGGTGTTTGGCCTGGCTTTCTTTTATCAATATGACGAGAATAATTTTCAATACCTGGGCACATACCAAATTCAAGTAAAGTTTCCATATCACGATTAGTTCTTTGTGATAATCTTTCTTCTTCTAAATATTTTCCATTAACATGAAAATATTCTAATCTTTCTTTTAATTCTTCTTTAATAGTTTGAACCGCTTCATTAATTCTTTTTTGTGTAGAAGCATGTTCATGGCTAGGGAAAACTGGATATTCTTCATACGTATGAATAATTTCACCTGTTAAAGGATTAACTGCAACAAGTTCTTCAATAGTATCAAATTCATCTAATAAAATTTTAATAACATATTCACTTGTTGAAGAAGGCGCAATTTCAATAACATCACCATTAACTCTAAAAGTACCTGGTGTTAAATCCAAATTATTCCTAGAATATTGATTATCAACTAATTTATTAATTAAATCTTTACGATCAATTTCTTCACCTTTATGTAAAAAGAAAACTAAAGATTGATATTCTTGAGGATCACTTAATCCATAAATAGAAGCCACTGATGCAACAATAATTGTATCACTTCTTTCTAAAACCGAATTAATCGCTGAAGCTCTCATAATTTCAATTTCTTCATTCATCACAGCATTTTTTTCAATATAAGTATCAGTAGAAGGAAGATATGCTTCTGGTTTATAAAAATCAAAGTTTGAAACAAAATATTCCACCCGATTATGAGGGAATAATTCTTTAAATTCAGCGTATAATTGACCTGCTAAAGTTTTATTATGTACTAAAACTAAAGTAGGTTTATTAATTCTATTAATAACATTAGCCACTGTAAAAGTTTTACCTGTACCAGTTGCTCCAAGTAAAACTTGAAATTTTTGTTTTTTATTTAATCCATCAACTAATCTATCAATGGCTTGAGGTTGATCACCTGTTGGTTTATAAGAAGATATCAATTCAAATTTATTTTGTTTCATTCTTTTTTCCTACTTTATTAAGTTCTTGTAAAGCTTTAAAACCTTCTCCTCTAACAGAAGACGCTTTAGTGACTGTAACAAAAGCAGAAGGATCAACTTTAGCAATAATATCCATCAAAATATAGTATTCTCTAATATCTAAAGTAACTTGTAAAATATTTACTTCATCTTTAGTGTATCCACCTATTCCATTAATAATGGTTGAACCTCTTTCTAATTCTTCAATAACAAAACTATTAATTTCTTCATTCTTTTTAGAAATAATATTAACAATCATATTAGATTCACTATCAAACAAACGATTAATCATAATCGATGCTACAAAAGCAGAAATTATCCCAATTAAAGTAACTGATAAATTCTTAGAAAAAATAAAACCAATTAAAATAATTGCCGAATCAATAATAAATGAAACATGGGAAGTTTTAAAACCAAAGAATTTTTGTAACGCTAAAATAATGACATCTACCCCACCAGTTGATCCACCACCTAAAAAAGTTAAACCAACACCAGTCCCTACTAATACTCCACCAATTAACGCAGCAATAAAAATATTAATTGATCCACTAACCTCACTTAAACTACCTAAAGTTAAAAAAGTATTTTCATGAAGAAAAGTTCCAAGCATTACCGAAAAAGGATAAACGATTGCCGAAATTACTGTTTTTAAAGCAAATTTTGTACCTAATAATAACCACCCTAAAAGAAAAAATGTCCAAGTTAAAATAGTAATAAACATTTCCTTATCTAAAGAATGAAATATTTCATTAAAAATAATTCCAAGCCCAGAAATACCACCAGAAACAATATCATAAGGAACTAAAAATAAACCTGTACTAATCCCTAAAATAAAAGATCCTAATATACATAAAAAAATTCTTTTTATTAATAATTTTTTTTCTTTAGTTAGTTTCATTATTTTTAACCTCATATTTTAGATACGCATTAATAAATTCATCAATATTACCATCTAAAACACTTTTAACATCAACTGTTTCATAATTTGTTCGATGGTCTTTTACCATTGTATATGGACAAAAAACATAAGATCTAATTTGACTTCCCCATTCAATATTTTTTTGTTCACCTTGAATAGAAGAAATCTTCTTTTTTTGTTCTTCTTGTTTCAATAAATATAAACGTGATTTTAAAATTGATAATGCCGTTTCACGATTTTTAATTTGATTTCTTTCATTTTGGCAAGTCACAACAATTCCTGTAGGAATATGAGTCATTCTAACTGCAGAATCAGTTTTATTAACATTTTGTCCACCCGCTCCAGAAGAACGATATGTATCAATTTTTAAATCTTTTTCATCAATATTAATATCTATATTATTAGAAATTTCTGGAGTAACTTCTACTGAAGCAAAAGAAGTATGCCTTCTTCCTGATGCATCAAAAGGAGAAATTCTTACTAAACGATGTACTCCTTTTTCTGATTTTAATAAGCCATAAACATTTTTACCTTTAATCATGAAAGAAACACTTTTAAGTCCTGCTCCATCACCTTCAAGATAATCAATCATTTGAATTTTAAAATCATGTTGTTCTGCATAACGAACATACATTCTATAAAGCATTTCTGCCCAATCTTGTGATTCAGTTCCACCCGCTCCAGGATGAATATCAATAATTGCATTACTATCATCATATTCACCCACAAGCAAAACATCTATTGAAAACTTATTAAATTCTTTTTCAATAGATTCAACTTCACTTGAAAGAATTTGATGAAGTTCTTCATCATAACTATCTTTAAGTAATGTATATGTTTCTTCGAGTTCATTAATACTAGTTAAAAAAGATTTATATCTATTAATTTTATCGTTAATAGAATTAAATTGATTAATCTTTTTTTGTGCTTCTCTTAAATTATCCCAAAAGTGTTCACTATTAATTTCTTTATCTAATTCACTAGATTTTAATGCTAACTTATCGAGGTCAAAGAGAATCACCTAACTCATAAAGTGAGCCTTTAATTTTTTCAATAATACTCCTTACTTCAAAAAGTTCTAACATTATTTATCTTCTCCTTTATTTTCAGGATTATTAGCTTCTTCTAATTGTTTCTTTTCTTCAGCAATTTCTGCTTCTGTTTTAACTCTTACTTGCGCTCTAATTAAACCTAAAGTAACTTCATCAGAAATAGTTTCAATCATTTCATCAAACATTTGGAAACCTTCTCTTACGTAATCTTGTAAAGGGTTAGTTTGTGCATAACTTCTTAAATGAATACCTTCTCTTAATTTTGACATTGAATCAATATGAGTTGTCCAGTTACGATCAATTCTTGATAAAGCAACCATTTTTTCAACTTGATCAGCAGCTCCTTCAGGCCAAGTATTTCTTTTTTGATTATAATAAGATAATAATAAAGCAGCAATATCATCAGTAGCTTCATCTAATGGAGCATCAGTATAACCTTCTTCATTAAATGAACCTTCTGGTAAATATTTAGGTTCAAGATTTGCCTTTAATAATTTACCATCTAAGAATTTTTCTCTTTCTTCACCATTTAAAGAAGCATTAACAATCTTTTTAGCGGTATTATGGAAATATTCACAAATAGTATCATAAATACTATCAGAATATAAAACCTTATCTCTTTGTTCATACATAATTTTTCTTTGTTGTCTTAAAACATCATCATAATCCATCAAAGATTTACGAGTATCAAAGTTTTGACCTTCAATTTTCTTTTGTGCAGAAGTAATCGCATTTGTTACCATCTTGTTATTTAAACCTTCATCACCTAAAGATAAGAAAGCATTTCTTAACATATCAGAACCAAATCTTAAAATAAGTTCATCATCACAACATACAAAGAATCTAGAATATCCTGGATCACCTTGACGTCCAGAACGACCTCTTAATTGGTTATCAATACGTCTTGCTTCGTGACGTTCAGTACCAATAACACATAATCCAGCAGCATGATGAACATCAGCAGTATCTTTAATTTCTCTTACTCCAGGGCCAAGTTTAATATCAGTACCACGACCAGCCATATTTGTAGCAATTGTAATTGCTCCCATTTGACCAGCTTGTTCAATAATATGAGCTTCTCTTTCATGGTTTTTAGCATTTAAAACTTCATGAGGAAGACCTTCTTTATTTAATAAATTAGATAACATTTCACTTTTTTCAACCGAAACAGTACCAACAAGAATAGGTTGACCTAAAGCGTGACGTTTTTTAATTTCATTAACAATAGCCTTATATTTAGCTTCTTCAGTTCCATAAACCATATCAGTATCATCACATCTAATTAATGGTTTATTAGTTGGAATGACCACAACATTCATATTATAAACTTTTTGGAATTCTTCTTCTTCAGTTTTAGCAGTACCAGTCATACCAGCAATCTTATCATATAAGCCAAAGAAGTTTTGATATGTAATAGTAGCCATAGTAATAGTTTCTTGTTTAATCTTCACATTTTCTTTAGCTTGAATAGCTTGTTGAAGGCCATCAGAATATTCTCTTCCTTTTAATACACGACCTGTGAATTGATCAATAAGATGAATTTCCCCATCACTAACCATATATTCAACATTTCTTTTCATAACATAGTTTGCTTTTAAAGCTTGTTGAATTCTATGAACTAAATCTTGGTTAGCAGGATTAGAAGAATCGTAAATATTCTTAACACTAAAGGCTTTTTGAGCAGCATCAACACCACTATCAGTTAAAGCACAAGTTTTAGTTTTAATATCAATTGTAAAATCTTTTTCTTTTCTTAAAGATTTAACAAATCTATCAGCAAAAATATAAGTTGAAGCGGAAGCTCTTTCACCACCAGAAATAATTAAAGGAGTTCTTGATTCATCAATTAAAATAGAGTCAGCTTCATCAACAATTGCATAATGAAGACCTCTTAAAACACGTCTTTCAATTGTTTGAGCCATATTATCTCTAAGATAATCGAAACCTAATTCTGAGTTAGTTGTATAAGTAATATCTGCTAAATAAGCTTGCTTTTTACCATTTGTATCTTTTTCTCTTAAGTTAACATCAACTGTTAAGCCTAAAAATTGATATACTTTTCCCATTAATTCACAGTCTCTACTTGCTAAGTATTCATTAACAGTAACTACGTGAACACCCTTACCTTCTAAGGCATTTAAATAAACAGGCATTGTTTCAGTTAAAGTTTTACCTTCACCAGTTTTCATTTCCGCTACATCACCTTGATGTAAAACAATACCACCCATAACTTGAACTTTAAAAGGAAATTCATTTCTTACTCTTTTACAAGCTTCTCTAACAACTGCAAAAGCTTCTGGAAGAATATCATCAAGAGTTTGTCCTTCACTTAATAAATCCTTAAAATAAGGAGTTTTATTTTTTAATTCTTCATCGGATAATTTTGCCATTTCATCTTCATAAGATAAAACCTTATCCGCAATACGTTCAATTTTCTTTAATCTTCTTGCATCAATTCTTAATAACTTATCTAAAAAACTCATATTCAAAAGTTCCTTTCTTAATAAACGTTTATTTAAATTATACATTATATAACTTTATCTTAAAAGATAAAGAATAAGAAAAGTAAATTAAAATTTGCTTAAATAAGCATAAAATACGAGTTTTTTATTAATTTTTAACATTATTTCTAATAATTTTGAATTATAGTTTTTAAAAAGAGTTGATTTACCATATCTATAATAAAGTACAACCAACTCTTTGTTTTATCTAAATAATTATTAATTGTAAAAATTGAAACTATTATACATATAATTGTTATTAATATTTTTTTATTAAAATCTATCTCCTATATAAACCTTGTAAGTTGCATTTTATCTAAATTTATTAACAACCATTGCAATTAACCAAAGAATGCCCAAAACTAACCCTAATAATACAAACATTGTAATACTTCCAACTATTGCGTGTTTAAATGTCATTCCTTCAGGATTGTTTCCAAAAGCAGCAGAGATTGACATTAATAAACAATATAGACAATATTTAATAAATTCCCACATAGTTTATATCCTCCTAAAAATATTTATTATTTAATTTTATTTATTCCTTTTTCAGCAAGCAATTTATATTGTTTTTTTAAATTAATTGTTAATATATCCTTATACTTTGAATTAGTAAATTTTATCCAATTCATATCTTCATCATTAATTAATTCTTTAAAAAATTCTAAATACTTATTATCTTTCTTATTAACAATACATTTTAAAGCAACAAGTGAACACCAATATTTACAATCTTCATTTAGTTCACCAAGCCATGCTTTAGGTATTAGATTTTCTTTTTTAATAAGATTAAAAATAATATTATCAATTTTTTCAATATTTGCTTTTGCTAGCATTTTAATTATTGGTTCTGCCGATTGTGTCATAGGACAAGAAATAATACTTTCATACAAATCAATATATTCTAAAGCATTAATTTTAGCCATAGTATCACAAATATGAATTAAATACATTTCATCTAGAGGAACTTCATAAACATCATTAATAAAAGAATGATATATTTTTACTAAATATGGAATACTATCCTTATAATATTTGTCACATAATGAACTTAAAATAAAAATTTTATTATAAATGCTTGAAAATAATTCACTATACTTTAAAATCACTTCTAATATTTCTATTTTGTTTTCTTTAAAAGGACATACATCATAATATTGAAATTTCAATTTTACTTTTACTTTATATTTTTTTAGTTCTTTATTTAAAGCTTTTAATATATCAAGATCTTTATTTTTTTTCATTTTTTTCTCCAAATTTGCCATGGTAAATTTTTTATCGCATATGCAGATGCTTTCAATGCTGAAGAAACTTTAGTTTCTAATCTAACATATATTATATTAGTGCCATATCCCATACTTAAATATCTATTTAATTAATCGAGTATGCTTTATAGAAAAGTAAATTATTAATTTTTTAACAATATTTTACCTTCCATGCTGTCTTTCAAGGATCCATTCCAAATAGCAATAAATGATATACTCCCAACATATAATCTTTACCACGATTTATCAATGCTAATGAATTAAAAATGGCATTTAATGAACATAAAATATATTTCATTGTTTTGTAGTTTTTCCATACATATCACCTGTTATACAACCAAATGTAAAAATAAATACTGCTACAATTCCTAATAAGATAATTGCTTTTATAACATCTTTATATAGTGAAATAACAAACATAATCACTGATAAAACAAACAAACAATAACCTATTACTTCAGTTATAAATGTTTTTTTAGAAATAATATGTTTTTCCTTGGAATACATAATTATAAAGAATAATTTATGCTTGAATTCAAAGAAACTTTTTTGTTTATTATATAAAAATTCATACTTATCAACTGAATAAATATTCACAAATGACACAAATAGAATTAATGATAAAAAGAAGTATGAAGCAATAATAGTATCCAACATATCAGAATCCAATAAAATTTCCGTTTGGGTTAATAATTGAACTAGCTCTAGCATAAATTCCTCCTCCTATACCTCCAATGAAAATACCTGGAAGTGTCATTTTAAGCAAACTTTCCATTCCAACCATACCAACAACATGTTTTAATGCATTTTTACCTTCAAATACAATAAATGCAGAAGTTGTTTGACCTTGCATCCAACCATTTTTTCCAATCTTTCCACATATTGCTCCAACGCCAGCATTAAAAATTAATCCGCCTAATGTAATTTTTCCACCACTCATTGCTTGTGTTCCAGCATAATTTGCCATGCTTAGAACAGAGTTAATACCAATTTGAGTTCCTACTCCTAAAGGACTCGATGCAACAGCTCCACTGATAGCACCAGTTAAAGTACTCATTAAAAAAGCATTTGCAAAATCATCTATATTTCCACCTGAAACAGCAGCTCCAATACCACTAGTTGTAGCTCCAATTGCTGCTCCTGCCAATACTACAGATAAGGTACCACCAGTAAAATGCAACCCGCAATAATAGCAACGCCACCAACAATTTTTAATGTTGTAGATAACCACTCAGGCATATGTCCGGATCCGTCGAAATAATTCACAGGATCATTATTACAATAAGAACATAAATTTAATCCATTAACATTTTCAAAATCTAAATATTCTAATGAATCTAGTGAAATAAATCTTCCTATTTCCATAATATCTAAACATTAGATATTAAAACTTTATTCCTTCATCATAATAATCTTTGTATCTAAATGAATTAATTATTCTGATTGTAAATTTTTCTTGATCGATTTTTTAAATATGTTCTACAAAAGTATTTTATCATATTTGTTACTAAAAAAGGAATGTTGTTATCTAAAAAACTACATTCCTTATACTTGTTGTTTTATATTATTTTGCTTAACTAATATAAATTTTTGAAAATACTTTTTCTGGAATTTTTTCTAAATCAGAATATTTAATTTTTATTGCTATTCCTTTTCTCCAACCAATTTTATTAATAAATCTAATATATAACCAACCAGGAGATACAGCTAATCCATAAATCAATATATAATTTAAAAAAGTTTTTTTTGTGTACCTTATATCTTTAATATTGCTAATTGGTATTATTAAATTTTTGTTTTTTCTTTTTATAATAATCTCTTCGTTAGTAAATATTATTTTTTTAAATTTAATACTCTTTTTACTTTTCATATTACCCTCACAATATTTGATTCAAACCATATCCAATTAATTTTTAATCCAAATTGTAAACCAGATAAACCACCTTTAATCGCCAATTCAATTAACTTACTATTAATTTGTGCAATAATTAAATTAGAATATGCATTATTGTAGATAATAGCTACTTGAGAAACAGTTCTAGCTATATTAGAACTACTAAAAGGCAATTTCGAAAGATTTTTAACATTTCTTCATTAAAATCTATCTCTTATAGAGTTTCTTATAAGTTTTTTTATCTATATTTATTAACAAAAAATGCTATTAATCAAAGCATATCAAAGATTAACCCTAATAATATAAATATTGTAACAATTCCAACTATTGCATGCTTAAATATCATCACTTCAGGATTGTATACAAATGCAGTAGAAATTGACATTAAAAACAATATAGATAATAAACTTCAAAAACATTTAGTTATACTTTTTTTATTTATTAATTATTATTTTGACATTATTTATTAAATTGTTTATATTTCCAATTAAATATCTTATATTAATAGAAATAGATTTTCTTTTAGATTTAATAATTGTTCTATCGAATTTTTCTATTATTTTTGTATCATTATTAAGTAGTATTTTTTTTGAGTTGATGATACTTTTTTGAATCAATAACCCATCTTTTAAATAAATACAAAAAGTAGCAGTAAAACAAAATGCAAATAATAATACAAAATCCATTAACAATATTATTAGTAACAATTTATAAATATGTGTCAATTCTTTTGAATACATAAAATATATAATTAGTAATGTAATTGTAGAAATAATTGCCATTACATAAAAGATAATTGATACACCTTCATCAATATATATTTCCTTAACATAATTTCTTTTTTTCCAAATTTTAACCACAAAAAAGCATAACACTATAGAAAATAAAATTATTATAACCAAAATATTATATAGCATAATTTATCCTCCTATAAATACGCACTATACCAATCATATAATAATGCTTTGCCTGAAGTACCAAATAACAACGCTATTCCGCCAAATGATAGTGATTTAGTTAAAACTTTTCCCGCTTGACTAACAATCATTTTATTCCATTGCTTAACTAAGTTGTTACTGGATAATCTTAGAGCGTTATATGCAATACCAGTCGTTCTCCATCAGTCACAACTTTAGTTAAAACATTATCATATAATCCAGCAGCTCTAATAAATCCAGCAGTTTTTTTCGCATGGTTTAAATAATTAGCATTTAAAGCTCCTTCCCCACCTATTGCTCCTACTAAATTTCCAACAATAGTTGATAATAAAATATCACCCCAAAGTCGATCTTTTTGAAAAATCACTACCAATAATTAAGTGACCTCCTATTGCGCCAACAAATCCTAGTCCATCGCTTGAAGCAATCATTCCAAAAACACCTAAAGTCGACATTGATAGCAATCCACTAGCTCCACCTAAAACTATACCTAAGACAATTTATCCCTAGTTAAAATTTTTCCAACTACATCCATTAGATAAATATTGTCCAATAACACTAGTTCCAGCGCCAATTATAGCCCCAACTCCAAATCCAATAGCCATTAATAAACCTATGGTTATTGCAAGATTTCCACTTGGATCTAATTTATTCACAGGATCATAATATCTATTTGTTAAGAAATATAATCTTAATATTCTATCATAGTAATATCCTCTATATCTAAATGGATTCAAATTACCAACTGATGATTCATCCAAATCTTCTTCAAGTGTTGACGTTAATACTTTATGTCGTCCATATGCATCATACACGTATTTATTTACTAAATTACCATCTTCATTATATATAGCGGTGATATCACCTTGAATATTTCTTTGATAAAAATATCTAATTCCATTATAAATAAAACCAACTAGTCTTTCAAGAATGTAAATAAGAGTATGGCTTTATAGAAAAGTAAATTAAAATTTGCTTAAATAAGCATAAAATACAAGTTTTTTATTAATTTTTAACATTATTTCTAATAATTTTGAATTATAGTTTTTAAAAAGAGTTGATTTACCATATCTATAATAAAGTACAACCAACTCTTTGTTTTGTATAGCTATTGTTTTGCTAATGAGATTATATTTTCATACTTAATTTTTCAATAATAATTAGTATTAAAAATATTAAGCATACTAACAAACTCGTTATTCCAATAGAACATAAAATATTAATTTTAAAATCTAAATTTACCTTTTTATCTAACAATCGATATGTAACAAAAAATATTAATATAATAGATAATAATGACGCTAACCCAATGACCCCTTCTTTAATTCCACCATTCATGCCTTTCCCTACCAACGCATCAAAACATCCAATTATGCATGATATAATATATTTTATACTTTTCATTTTATTCACCTTTTAAATAAATAGCCCTCTATTACGCCATACATTCTTACCAACTAAAATTCCTAACATTAATAGCACTTGACTCCTTCCAAAATTCAACGCTTCATCTAATGCATAATTTTGTAAAATAGTCACAATAATTATAAATAAAAAATATAATGAATTGTTATAATAAAACAATAAAACTCTGATATTATCCATTTAATTTATCAAACAATTTTTTCTTTAGTTTCTTTCAATAACTTTCATATTAAATTGTTTTATTGTTCCCAATCAAATTTAAAATCTTGTGGTTCTCTACGAATAATCAATATTTTTAATAATTCTTTAATTATATCTTCATCCATTATCTTGATAGGAATAATATTTTTTTCGCCTTTTATTCTTATTTTTACTGAATACAATTTTTTTCCAGTAAACCTTGGAGTCATTTCATAATTAATATAAAAAATACAAATTTGCTTTATATTGAATGAATAACATTTATTGAAAAGGAATAAATTAATCTCATCATTATTAATTGATATCTTTCCGCAATATTGCTTTATTTCAATTAATGTCACTCCCATCATTATAATAAAACTTATTAATCCAATAATAATAGGCATAACAATCCTTTGAAAATCACACATAAATAATATAAATATTGTTATTAAAATAGAAAACAATAACTCAATAAAAATTAATTGTATTCCTGTTTTTATTCTTTCTTTACAAACAAATCTTTTCATTAAATTCCTCTTTAATTACATCAATAATTACATAAATATAATTGCTTTTTTAATTCATTATAAAGTTTTTATTATTTGTCCTTAAAAAAATTAGGCCATTCATTTTCTATCTTGTTTCTTATCTCATTTAATTCTTCTTGAGAATAATTTTCAAACTTTTTTTCAGCTATTTTATTTGATATTTCACAATATATCATTGAACAACTTGCTACAATTAGCATTAAAAGCACCAATGCAAACTCAAAATAAGATAAAATTCCTTTTTCATTCATTTTACCTAAAAAAGCAGAAATAATTACAATTATTAAAGATAATATAAATATAATTATTTCTAAAAGAAATGAAATTGCAATTGGTTTTAAGCGTGGATGATCTATATTACATTTCTTATTAATGTATAAAAGATTTAATTTACTTTTTTTCTTAATTAAATTTTTATAATAAAAAAGAAAACTAGTACTAATATAGTATGAAGATCTCATGAATCTAAAATAATAAGTTAACAACATCATAAAATTAAACAATAAAAGTGTTATTATCATAGTTTCTCCAATCATAATAATTTTAAATGATCTACTCCCCCATTCAAATAATGTTACAGATAAAGCTGTTGATAGCATTGTAGAGAATGTATCATTCATTCTATTTACCATAATTCTTGTTAAAGAGCTAGAAATTTCTTGAGTTAAAGATTTTCCGTAAAGATTTAATACGCCTTGAATTCCTCTAGCAGAAGCCTTAGGATTTAACAAGACTTTTGATACAGCTTTAAATACTACGTTATTTGATAAAGCAGAATTTAAACTATTTTATATAGCTTTTGAATTTTGAACACCAGAACCAAAACCTAATGCAAAATTCATCGCTGTCATAACTACTGCTTTATTCCAATTTACTTTACTAAAGTTACCTTTGCTTTTTATTAAATCTCCTCTTACACTACCAACAAATCCCAATACTCCACTAATTATAGCAGAACCTATTGCTCCAATTCCACTAAAAACAATTAATCCACTTATACCATCTATTGTACCATCAAGTAACACTTGCATGATACCAAAAAATAATCATTTTTTCACCTCTTTGGTGTTTTTTTGCTTACATTTTTATTTACAATTTCCTAGTTAAACAAAAAAGTCGGTTATTCATATCATTCGATACGATTATAACCAACTTTCATTTTATATAGCCATCTTCTTTAACACCATAACTTTTAAAAGTTTTATTGGTATTTCTTTTTTTCTTAACCCACCACTTTATTTAAGAGAGCCGAGAATAATAAATTAATATTCTTATAGGGTATCTATATATCGTTTTTTGTGCACTTTTTAAAATTATAATATTATAATTATTATTAATTTTTTAACAATATCTTGCCTTCCATGCTGCCTTTCAAGGATTCATCCCAGATAACAATAAATGATATACTCCCAACATATAATCTTTACCATAATCCATCAATGTTAATAAATCAAAAATGGTATTTTACGAACATAAAATAGATTTTATTTTTTTTTAGTTTGCCCATACATATGACCTGTTATACAACCAAATGTAAAAATAAATACTGCTAAAATTCCTAATAAGATAATTGCTTTTGTAACATCTTTATATAGTGAAATAACAAACATAATCACTGATAAAACAAACAAACAATAACCTATTACTTCAGTTATAAATGTTTTTTTAGAAATAATATGTTTTTCCTTGGAATACATAATTATAAAGAATAATTTATGCTTGAATTCAAAGAAACTTTTTTGCTTATTGTATAAAAATTCAAACTTATCAACTGCATAAATATTCAAAAATGATTCCAATATGATTAATAATAAAAAGAAATACGAGGCAATAAACGTGCCTAACATATCAGATTCCAATAAAATTTCCGTTTGGGTTAAAACCTGAGCTAAGTCTAGCATAAATTCCTCCTCCTATACCTCCAAGTAAAATACCTGGAATTATCATTCTGAATAAGCTATTCATTCCAATCATACCTACAACATGTTTTAATGCATTTTTTCCTGCAAATGCAATAAATGCAGAGGTTGTTTGACCTTGCATCCAACCACTTTGTCCAATCCATCCACATATTGTTCCAACGCCAGCATTAAAAATTAATCCGCCTAATGTAATTTTTCCACCACTCATTGCTTGTGTTCCAGCATAATTTGCCATGTTTAGAACAGAGTTAATACCAATTTGAGCTCCTACTCCTAAAGGACTCGCTGCAACAGCTCCACTGATAGCACCAGTTAAAGTACTCATTAAAAATGCATTTGCAAAATCATTGATATTTCCACCTGAAACAGCAGTTGAAATACCAGCACCAATACCACCAGTTGCAGCTCCGATAGCTGCTCCTGCCAATACTACAGATAAGGTACCACCAGTAAAAATTGAACCAACTATGCAACCCGCAATAATAGCAACGCCACCAACAATTTTTAATGTTGTAGATAACCACTCAGGCATATGTCCGGATCCATCAGAATAATTCACAGGATCATTATTACAATAAGAATATAAATTTAATCCATTAACATTTTCAGGATCTAAATATTCTAATGAATCTGGTGAAATAAATCTTCCAATTTCAGGATCATAATATCTACTCGTTAAGAAATATAATCCTAATATTCTATCATAGTAATATCCTCTATATCTAAATGGATTCAAATTACCAACTGATGATTCATCCAAATCTTCTTCAAGTGTTGACGTTAATACTTTATGTCGTCCATATGCATCATATACATATTTATTTACTAAATTACCATCTTCATCATATATAGCGGTGATATCACCTTGAATATTTCTTTGATAAAAATATCTAGCTCCATTATAAATAAAACCAACTAGTCTTTCAAGAATGTAAATAAAAGTTAACTTGTTGTCTGACAAAATTCTATTACCATCTAAAATGGTAAAAAACATATCATATGGGTGTCTATTTATTCTTCTTTCAAAAAACATTCCATCAAAATTTCTTCTAATATAAGAATATCTATTATCAAAGTTATATAAAGTACCATCTTTATTCCATCTAACATCCATGCCTTTATATGTTGTAGGTCTTCCCATATCATCATAAATAAAGTTTTTATCATTATATTTAATCAATTGATCATTTAAACTATCCTTTTTATACAAAAATGTATCAACATTTAATGGATCAAATAAATCATTATCTAAGCTATATTTATATTCTTTTCTTAATAAAATATTTCCTCGTTTATCATATTTATAAACAATAGTTTTATCTAATAAAGGATTATCTTCTCTTATTAAGCGGTTTAATGAATCATAATGATATCTTGTTTCTTCTTCGTTTGTTATAACTTTAATAATGTTTCCATTTATATCATATTCATAAGAATTTGTTTCTATAGTATTTTCTTTAAATAATACATTATGTTCTTTAATTAAAGAAAGAGCATTGTCTTCACTAGTCAAATACTCATATTCATCTTTAATAAATTCATTATTATTTAATTTTAAATTTTGAGAATTTATTCTATTTAAAGAATCATATTTGAATTCTTTATCAATTAAAAAATCATCAACACTTAAATTAACTTTTTCTAATAAAGATTTATTATTTTCATCATAAATATAATTATAATTTAATTTATGAGAGTTATAAGAATTTGTTTCTTTAATTAATCTATTTCTTGTATCGTAAGCAAGAGTTTTTGAATATCTGGAAGAATCAACTTCACTTATAACATTATTATATTTATCATATTCATAAATTTTGTTTACAGAAGAATCACTACATTTAATATTTGTAATATTATCATTTTTATCATAAGTATATGATTTATAACTAGAATCTTTGTATTCTCTTTTTAAGTAACCATCAATATCATAAATTTTGCTACTTACAAAACCATTATTAAAAGTATTTGTTATTTTTGAACCAAAATAAACATTTGCTTCTTGTAATGTGAAATTATCATCATATTTTGTATTAACATATTCATTATCATTAATTAATATTGATGTTCTTCTTCCTTGCTTATCATATTTATAATCTACTTTAAATCCATCATGTTCAATAGATGTTAATAAATTTCTTTTATAATTAAATCTATTTACACTATTAATTCCATCAACATCACTAGATATTGATAGCAATTGATTTGTATTAAAATCATATCCATAATTAATAACCGTTTTGGAAGGAGAAATAACTTTAGTTTTTAATCCTCTAGTGTATTTTATTTCAGTTGAAGGAACTAATCCATTTTTATCTTTTAATACACCATCTAAATTAATGACATTACCATTTTCATCATATTCATATCTTTGTTTTAAACATAATGTTGGTTCTTTTTTATTATATTCTTTTTTAACTAATAATTGTCCTAAACCATTATATTCATATTCAACAACATTACCTAAATAATCTTCTTGGTAAGTTAAATTATTATTCGCGTCATAATTAAATTTTGAAACCATTGTTTCTTTATGTTCAATATCTAGAGTAGTAACTATTGTTGGGTTATCATTTTGATAATCAGAATATGTTATTTCACTTAATCCATTTATACTTTTAATTAAATGATTGTTTTTATCATAGCTATATTTATGACCATTTATTCTAGTAATAAACATTGAAGTAATATTTTCAAGAGTAGTGCTATTATTAGATCTTAAAATTATTTTTTGGCCTTTTGGAACAATAAATGTACAAACAATCGTATTTTTATATTCATAAAATGTTTGAGAAACATTTTTTAACAATGTTTCATTTTCATTCAAAATATCAAAATTAAATTCAATACTTTTTTTGTTTTCTAAAGAATCAGTATGTTCAATTACATAGGCAAAAAAGCCAGTGATATTATCTTCTTTTTCAATTACAAATGATGTGGAAAATCCACTTTCTTTAATATCCTTTATTAAATCAGTTTTTTTATTAAAAGAGTATTTTCCAAGACAATATTGACCATCATAGTCACTAATTACATAATTATTTTTATGATCAACACTCTTTATTAATCTTCCTGCACTATCAAATTGATATAAATTAGTTTTATGATATTGATTATTATGAATTTTAGTAATATTTTCTGTTGTTAATCCATTTTCAAAAGTATAAGTAAAAACATTGCCTTTTGACATTGTTCCGCTAAAAGGATCATTAATTTCATCAATTTCACCAGTGAAGTATTCTTCAATTTTATTAACTTTTTTACTTGAATCAATATATAGTCTAATAACTTTACCATAAATATCATTAATATAAAATATATTGTTAGAATTAATAAACTGATATTGATTATCATTTATTGTTAACGATAATGAACTATATCCATTAGTAGAGCCATTATTTAATTTAACAACTCGTCCAAACTGATCAATAATTCTACACAAGAAATTATTATCATCGTATTCAAATTTTATTTTCTCTAATTTACTTTCTACACTTAAAATTTTATCTCTATCATTTCCACTTCCATATACTATATCAATAGAATTACCATATCCATCTTGAACTAAAATTAGTCGACCAAATTTGTCGAAGCCTAATAAATTATTACTTGTATCTAATAATATATCGTGTACTTTATCTTCTGAAACATCACCAATAAAAATTAACCCTTCTTCATTTCTATATTCAAATTGTACTTCTTGATGATTAGTTCCAACTAAAACAAATGGTGTTCCATTTTCTTCGTAAAAGATTTTACTTTTTTCAACATACACTTTGCCTTTTGTTTCTTGATAATACCATCTTTCTAACAATAAATGGGTAAATCCATCACCATCTATATAATGAATCGTATTTGTTTTTAATGGATCAATAAACTCACCTGTTTTAATAATGTATTGATGTAAACTTGTTTTCCAACCTTTTGTTAAACATTTATTTCTTGTATCAACACTTCTAGAAAATAATAAGTTTGAATTTAATATTAAATCTATAGGCAGTGATAAGGCATTATGATTAATTTTACCAATATTTTTCTTATGAATAAATTGACCATTTCCTACATTAAAAAAGGTCGTTCCAGCATCTTGAATAAAATCTTTAGTTGTTTCAAAAGGACTATCATCTAATTCATAATTTAAAATTAATGATGGCTTACTTCCATTAATTAATCTTGTATAGACATCTATACAATCTCTTCCTTCAAAAGATGATTTAGCATTACTTAAAGTAAATGTTGTTGTTCTCACACTACCTTGAAATAATTGTTTTACAATCTTAGTAATATTAAAAGTTAAAACAAAATTATTATTCATTTGGCATTTTGCACTAAATGAGCCATTTGTTAATATATAATCACTATTACCATACCTTTTTTGATATGGTAATTTTAATATTACTTCAAAATTAGAACTACTTTTTCCTCTTCTTTCAATTTCATTCATAATTCCTGATAAATCAATATTAATAGCTAAATTATATGATTTTGATGAAACAAAACCTACTTTAGCATATCCAGTCATATCAACATATGATTGACTATATGAATTGTTAAATATAAAATAATCCGTTGATACTGTTTCAATTGATGGATCCAAAATAATTGGAAACTTTCTTTTTAATGAATTGATCCATTGTTTTGAAGGAGTTACTTTTAAAATATAATTATTTTCATCTATTTTATTTAGTTTCACTTTAATATTTTTTGATTCTTTGTTATTAGAATCAAACATAATAAATTCGCTTAATTTGAACACTTCTTTTTTTGTTTTTTTATCTAAAAAGAAATATTGATTATTTTTTTCTTCTAAAATTAAATTTGATATTTCTAAATTGTATAAATATTTATAAATATCTTTTTGTTGATGAATAATAATATTTTCTTTCATTTTATTATCATCCACTAATAATTCGATATCATCCTCATTATTAAATTTTTTTATGAATAAACTTGTTTTATTTTTCTTAACTATTTCACTATCTTTAGTTAAATTAAAAGTAATTTTTACTTGATGATTATTATCAAAATATAAAAATCCATTATCTAAAATTTTAATTTTTGTTTTCATTTTCTTCTTCCTTATTTTTAAAAATTTGTTTTATTATTTGATTTGTACCTGTTGCACTGCTTCCACTTATAACACCAATTTCTAATGCAAGATAAATGTTATCCACATTAAGAATCTCTGGAGCAGTAAAATAAATTAATACACCTAAAATTCCTCCAAATAGAGAAACTAATAAAGGAATTAATTTATATGTTTCTTTTTTGTTTTTAAATATTATTTTATAAATTTCACCTAAAATATAGCAAAGAATAACTATAATTGGCACACTAGCAAAATTCATTTTTCCTCCTTTTATGTAGTGTCTAATTTACTCATTTCATCAACTCGTTTTGTTACATTACTGACTGATTCTTCAACTTTAGCAAGGCGTTGTAAGATATTACGATCACACTCATCAACTTTATTTAAATTTTTTTCAACCCTATCTACACAAGCCTTGATATAACCAATATCAGAAAACATCACACCTTCTTGCTTACCATTATCTTTTTGCTCTTTCTTTTCACTTCTTTTAAAAGCTAAATAAGCAAATGTAATGCTAGATATTGATGCTAAAAAATTGATTAAAATCATAATTGATTCAAAGTTCATAGTTTTCACCTCCTCTACATAAATAAGGAGTCAAAAACACTAAAAGTTAACCTTTCACTATAATTCTTTTTCTAAAATTATTTTTAATTTATTCATTGATTTAGATAATGTTTTAGATATAAATTGCCTAGTCACATTTAATTCTTTAGCAACTTCTATTTGTTTTTTATCTTCAAAATACACTTTAAAAATTATTTCTTTTTGTCTAGAAGATAATTTATTAATAGCCTTTTTGATTATTTTAAAATCATATTTTTCTTCTTTATTTATACAATACGCTTCATCAAAAGAAACAAACTTTCTTTGATGATATCTTTCTTTTTCATAGGCGTGATATTCATCTATTAAATACTGATGTCTAATTTCTTCACTAACAGATTTATCAAATAGTATTTTATATGTAGTTTTATCCATGAAAAATTTAACATGTTTTAATTCATGTTTTTTATTAATAAAATCTAGTTTTACTTCTATTTGTTCACTCATAAAAATTCTCCCTCATACTTTTAAAAGCTTTCTTATATCCTTAATGAGAATTTTTATACTTATATAATTTGCTAATTATTGCAGTTTTTGATAAAGTATAAATTACATTAAACATAATTTTTAAGCGTATTAAAATTACGCTAAAAGTTTATCTTTAAAAGAAAAAAGGACCGGTCTAAATCGGTCCAATTAACAAGAGTAGTATGAGGGTGAAGTAAAATGAATTTAAAAGATTATATCAATATGATAATCAAATTGAAAATCGAATCTAAAAAAGGAGATTTTCTTTTAGCAGTAATCGATGCGTTTATTAGAGATACATTCGCTAATGAAACAATTGAAAATCCATTATTAAAATATGAAAGTACAGAAACTTTACGTGGATTATGCAATGGCAATAAAACTTTAAGTAGACAATGTGCTAGTGAAATATATAGTTTATATGATAAGAATAAATTGATGGAATTTTTCTATCAACGTACTGATAATTTTGAAGATTTAAAAAATAGTATTATTCTTTTCGGCTTTGAAATAGATGAAGATGATATTCCTTCTACGCTTGCAGACTTATTAGCAAGAATTATTGAAGATATTTCTAAAGGTATTTCACAAACATATCCACCTTTAAAAAAAATCAATATTCATAATTTAAATAAAGATGCTTTTAAAAACATCTATATAAAAGATGAATTTTTGCATATTGATAATCAGATATTTCAATTACCTAACTATACAATAAAAATAGATTATTCACTTCCTTATATAAATGAATTAATTAAAGTTTATAGTAAATTAAGTGGTCATTTAATTAATAATGTTGAAGATCTAAAAAATTATCCTGAATATGAAAATCACTTTAATGAACAAATTAAATGTTATTATTATGCTGAAAATATGAGAAACTCTATCAAAACATTATTTAGTGATGGTGAAGAACATTTTAACATTTTAAAAGAAGAAATTTTTGATTCCATTTATGAAACATATGAAGATTTATCACAAATAAATAGTTATCAAAAATTAAAAAACGTATTAGAAATGGTCATAAAAGCCACATTAAATAGTTCTATTCTTCTAAATATAAAAGGACTTATTACTACTAAAGAAAAGAAAGGCATATGTCATATTTTAGTTAATGAAGGTCGTATTAGATCTTGGTAATAAAATCTTTATTAATTTTACCCTTAATAATGTAATGATAAATTCCTATCGACATAGCTAAAATTGCAAATAACCATGCTAAAGGATCTGAAAAGCATAATCCAATATATGAGTTTCTACTAATTGGATTATTAGGGTTAATTAAAGAAGGCATAAATTGACAAATAAGAAGTCTACCAATTAGTTCAACCACCCCAGAAATAAAAGGATAAATTGGTTTTTCAATTCCTTGTAAAACATTTCTAAAAATAAATAAAAAGCCAAGAAAAATATATAATGAACAATCCACAAACATATATGTTGTCGCATAAAAAATAACATCTTCATTAATGCTTTCTTTGTTTAAAAATAAATATATAAACGTTCCATTAATAGAAGTTAATATTCCAATAGAAGAAACAATTAAGCAAGAAATTAACATAATTTTAATCGCAGATTTAATTCCTTGTTTAATACGATTATTATCTTTCGCTCCATAATTTTGGCCAGTAAATGATAACATAGCCGCCCCTAAAGAGGCAAAAGGTGTCATTAAAAAATCATTATATTTAACCGCTACTCCATATCCAACTTGAGCAGAATGTACTTCTACATTATCAAAATTAATAACTGATTTTTCTAAAAAGATTAAACCAATTGCTAAAATTGAAAATTGGAAAGCTAAAGGTAAACCTAATTTTAAATGTTGAACAATAGAATAAAAATCAATTTTAAAATCTTCTTTTTTTAATCTTAAAAAATCATATCTACAAAATGTATAAATAAAACAACCTATCGCAGCAATAAATTGAGCAATAACAGTGGCAATACCTGCTCCAAAAACACCCCATTTAAACACAACAATAAATAAAAGATCTAAAAAAACATTTAAAATAGTTGAACCAATTAAAAACAACAAAGGTGTTAAACTATCACCAATACTTCTTAAAATACTAACAATTAAATTATAAAAAATTTGACTAATCATTCCTGCATAAATCACAAATAAATATGTATATGCATATTGATAAGCTAAATTATCTTGATTAATACCAATAAGTGAAAGAAGAGAAGGCATAATAGGTAAACAAATACCAGTTAAAATACAAGAAATCAAAAAAGCTAAAAATATTTGTATTGCAAAAGATTTTCTCGCTCCTACATAATCTTTTTCACCTATTTTATTACTAGTAACTACACTAAAACCAGCTGTACAGCCAAAAGCAAATTGTATAACAATATAAAATAAACCATATACATCATTAACACCCGCTACTTCTTGACTAGTTAAATTTTGACCAACAATAATAGAATCAGAAATAGTATATATTTGTTGGAAAATTAAACTAATAAAAATAGGTAGCATAAAAACAAGTATTGATTTAGTAATCTTTCCACTTGTTAAATCAATAGGTTTAAATAAAGATAATAATCTTTCTTTTAGCATATTATAAATGTAATAATAAAACTAATTCTCTTAATACTTTACAAGCAACCGCTGTAGATACTCCACTTTGATCATAATGAGGTGATAATTCAACCATATCCGCACCAACAATATTATGTAAACCTCTCATATCTAAAATTGCTTGTTGAAGTTCTTTATAAGTAATTCCACCTGCTTCAGGAGTACCAGTACCAGGGAAAACACTTGGATCAAGAACATCTAAATCAATCGTAATATAAACTGGTTTATCTTTTAATTCTTCAATACATTTATCTAAACCAACTAAATCAAATTTTCTTAAATGTGTATGACCTTCACTAGCCCATTTAAATTCACTAGAATCACCAGATCTAATACCAAATTGATAAATTCTACCATCACCTAATAAGTCATAACACTTTCTTAAAACAGTAGCATGAGAAAGTTCTCTTCCTAAAAATTCCTCTCTTAAATCTGTATGAGCATCAAAATGAATAATATGTAAATCTGGATATTTTTTTACATATTCTCTAATAGTTCCTAATGTGACTAAGTGTTCACCACCAATCATCATAGTTTTTTTATTATCATCAAGAATTAATTTAGTAACACGAGAAATTTCATCTAAATCTTTTTCTACATCACCCATTGGTAAATCAAGATCACCAATATCACAAGTATTATAATTTTTTAAATCCATATCAAAATATGGTGAATACCATTCTAAACCAATTGAATCTTGTCTAATAGCAGGACCGGCAAATCTAGTTCCTGGTCTAAATGAACAAGTTGCATCCATTGGTGAAGAGAAAATAACAACACTGGATTCTTCATAATTTTTATCACAGCTTTGAAAAACAGATAAATTTCTATCAAAATGATTCATAATTTTATTCCTTTCTATCTACTATTTTAATTTGTCCTATTTGTGAATCAGACATAATAGTTCCTTTTGCTTTAACATAATAACTATATATATTAATAATATTTTTTGTAATTTTTTCTCCTGGAATTAACATTGGAATTCCTGGAGGATAAATCATTACTGATTCAGCTGATATTTGACCTTCAGAAGTTAAAATATCAACTGTTTTAGTTTCTGAAAAATAAGCTTCACGAGGTGAAATTGCAATATCTGCATAATCATAAACTAAATTTGGTAAACGATGTCTTTTTCCTTTTTGGAAATACTTATTAGACATATCTTCAAAAGCAAAAATTAATCTATCAACATCTTCTTTAGTTGAACCAATTGCTAAAATTGCTAAAACTAAATAAGTTTCTGCAAGTTCAAGTTGAATATTATAATTGGCTCTAATTTCTTTATAAACTTGAAAGCCTGACATTCTTAATCCATCAACTTTAATTACTAATCTAGTTTCATCAAAATCATATCGACCATTTGTCGTACAATAAGATTTATCTAACACTTTAATACCATTAATCTTATTTAACTTTTCTCTAGCGTATTTAGCTAATTTTAAGTTATTATTTAAAATTCGATTTCCTTCTAAAGCCATTTTCTTTCTTGCAGCATCTAAAGAAGCAAGAAGAAGATGAGAAGGTGAAGTTGATCCAAACATCGTATATGCTTTTCTAACTCTTTTATAATCCACTAAATCACCTTTAATTAATAAAGCACTTGATTGAGTAAGTGATCCACAAGTTTTATGCATTGATAAAGATGCAATATCCGCACCTGCTTGCATACTCGATAAAGGTAATTTACTAGAAAAATGTAAATGCGCTCCATGTGCTTCATCAACCATCACAATCATATTACGCTTATGAGCTTCTTCTACAATTGATTTTAAATCACTACATACCCCAAAATAAGTCGGATTAATCACAAAGATTGCTTTAGCATCTTTATTTTCATCCATGGCTTTAACATATTCATCAACACTAACGCCATTAGCAATACCATTTTCATAATCATATTCAGGTTCAACAAAAACTGGAATTGCTCCTGAAACAATTAAAGCATTAATAACAGATTTATGAACATTTCTAGGAATAATAATTTTTTCATTAGAATTAAGACATCCCATAATCATCATCATGATTCCTGAAGTAGTACCATTAATTAAAAATATTGCATGCTTTGCTCCATAAGCTTCCGCTAATAATTCTTCACTTTCATGAATTACACCTGTGCCTTTATAAAGATTATCAATTCCAATAGGTGCATTTACATCCGCTTGAAAAGCTTTTATACCAATTAAATCCGATAAATCGTTTTGTACTCGACCCATTTTATGACCAGGTACATCAAATGGAACTGGATTAGATTCCATATATTTTTTTATTGCCGTTAAAAGAGGCGTTTTCTTTTGTTTTTCTCTATTCATATAAATTAATTCTTGATAGATACATCTATCAAAAATAATAATATAGATATCAATATAAAATTACAATAAAATTATTTTAATTTTTTTATGTAACAAATTTGTCATTTTTTGTCGAATAAAATATATATTTTATTTTATTTGTAAAATGTTTTATTTATAATATTTTTGGAGTTTAAAAATGCTTTATTATTTATGTTTAATTTTATCATTAATATCAACAATATTAATTTCTTATTTTAACAACTTTTTTACATGGCAATTATGCTATCTACCAATTTTAATATTTATTGGCTTATGCTTAGGATTTTTTGCATTAACATTTATCATTTTCTTTTTAATTGCTTTACCAATTAAAAAGAAAGGTGATTTTTGTCCAAAACATAGTAAATTTTTCCGTGTAATTATGGATGAAGGCTTAATTTTCTTAATGAAAATGGCAAGAGTTAAATTACACTTTGAAAACAAAGATTTAATTCCAACTAATCAAAGATTTCTAATTGTTTCTAACCATCGTTCAAAATTTGATCCAATGGTTGTTAATGCCTATTTAAAAGGATATGAAATCTCTTGGATAACTAAAAGATCTCTATTTAAAATGCCTTTAGTTAGTAACTATATGTACAAAACATGTTTTATGCCATTAGATAGAGAAGATCTTAGACAAGGCTTAAGAGTTATTAATCAAGCTTCTAAATATATTGAAGATGACCAATGCTCTATTGGAGTTTATCCAGAAGGAACAAGAAATACCACCAATCAAACAATTTTACCATTTAAAGCAGGAGCGCTTAAAGTTGCTTATAATACAAAAGCCCCAATTGTTGTAATCATTTGTAAAAACACTGAAAAAGTTGCAAAAAATTGGCCATTAAAAAGAACACATGTCTATATGAAAGTGTGTAAAACTTTCTATTATGAAGAATATAGTAAATACCATAGTTCAGATTTATCAATTATTTTAAATTCAATAATGAAAGACAATTTAGAAAAAATGAAATAATATTTTAAGGAGGTTAAAATGAAATATATTTTATTTAATCCACTTGCTAACAATAAGCAAGGTGAAAAACCAGTTAAAGAAATTGAAAGTAAATTAAAAGATAACTACACCACTAAAAGTTTAATTGATATCTCTATTAAAGATTTCTTTTCTTCATTAAAAGAAGATGATGAAGTTATCCTTGTTGGAGGAGATGGAACTTTAAACCGTTTAATCAATGCTTTAGATGATAAAATTCCAAATAACAAAATTTACTTATATAAAGCAGGCTCAGGAAATGATTTCCTTAGAGATGTTAATAAAGATAATGAAGATTTCTTCTTATTAAACGATTACTTAAAAAACTTACCAACTGTAACAGTTAACAATAAAACATCATACTTTATTAATGGTATTGGATATGGAATTGATGGATACTGTTGTGAAGTTGGTGATAAACTCAAATTAAAATCCGATAAACCAATTAATTATGCTGGTATTGCTATTAAAGGATTACTTTTCCACTTTAAAAAAGTTAACGCTAAAGTTACTGTTGATGGAGTTACTACTGAATATAAAAAAGTTTGGCTTGCTCCAACTATGAAAGGTAGATTTTATGGTGGAGGAATGATGATTGCTCCAAACCAAGATAGAAAAAGTGGTTTATTAACTAATGTAATTTATAAAACAGGAAGTAAATTAAAAGCTTTAATGGTCTTCCCTAACATATTTAAAGGCACACATATCAACAATAAAAAAATGGTCATTATCTCAACAGGAAAACATATTAAAGTTGAATTCGATAGACCATGTGCTTTACAAATTGATGGTGAAACAGTTTTAAATGTTACTTCTTATGAAGTAAATATTTAATAGCTTTAATAATAAAATCACTAAAAGATTGGATACGTAAAAAACGTATCCTTTTTGCATGAATTAATTATTGAATACGAAAAAACGCAAAGTATTTTTTTGCTAAATATACGAAAAAACGCAAAGTATTTTAATTAAACTATTGTTTCAATTACTATTATCGATATTTTAAAATATAAAACAATTTATATAATGAAACCATTTAACTAAATCATATATCAATTTAGCATATTGAAACTCATCAGCGTTAAATTCTACATTTTCGTAATTATCTAATATTTCTGAAATTTTTCCTTTAAAGAAATCTTTTATTTTCATTATTGTCACCTCACTACTCTTAACACTCTATCATATTTTTATTATTTTAAAAAAGAGTGCAACCATCTGTTAAGATAGTTACACTCCTGCAAGTTTGTGTTAATGCCTTAATTATTTAGTAAAAATAAATTGTATATCATTTACCTCTGTGATTAACAATTCAATTTCATATTTGTTACAATAACCTTTTAATAATAAACCTTGTGCAAAACTTGAGTAAAAATCTAAATAAATTTTGAAATTATCTTTTTTAATCATTTCGCAAAATTTTTTAAAGGAAATATCTTTTCTAACATTCTTTTTGAAAAGATATATAGAAATATGCTCATAAGACTCATTTTCATTTAAATTATCTATCTTAATAAGAATATCACAATTTTCCCTAATTTTATGCGTACCGATATTAACATCAAATTCGTAAATACCTTTATCCGCATATAAAATTAAAGCCGAATCTTTTATTCCAATTTTATTAATTACGCAATCGTGTAAACAATACTTTTCATTTATTTTTTCTATATTCATCTTTTTTACCACCTATTAAACAATTTAACAAATTCGGTTCTCAAACAATTATCAATAAAATTAATTGTATAATCACAACATACTGTGCTATCGCATCTTGACATAATTATAGAATACCTAGTTTACTTATGTTTCTTCAATAAAACTTTTTCACATGTTTCGCATATTCCATCTTTATTTATAAAAAGTGGTTTAAAATATTTTTTTATGTAAAAAACTTCCAAAGATCCATCGACTTCAGTAATCTTATCTGGCATATCAGGATCATAGCCTTTACAATGACAACAATTACATTCATTAATCCATTTTTTTAGTTTTGGAAATTTTTCAATATATAAATCGCCTTTGTTTTTCATCTTAATAACTTTTTCTTAATATTTCTAACAATTATTTTATCAGTATATGTATATTTGTAAATTAAATTATGAAGTATTCTGATCAAATTTGTATCTTCAATTATTAATTTCTTCATAGTTTCTTTTTTATATTGAATATACCAATTTTTTAAACACTAAACTTGCACCAATTGCATATACACTATCTAATAATCCACCCAATAAACTAAGCACTATTTCCATTTAATTCAAATAATTAGTTGAATCTAAAGAAATATATCTTGGTATCTTTGATTACTTTTTTTATTTATAAGATTATATTTTACTTTTCTAGTTTTCCTGTTTTTAAATATTTTTTAAAGCTAGTGGCATCTCTTATAACAAGAATATCATTTTTATTATCTAGTAAATACTTTTCAATTTTTTTCCATGTTTTAAATGAAAACTTAATCAAATGAATTCTTTCTTCTAATCCGTTATTTAGGTAAAGTTTCAAATAGCAAGGTTGCCCAATATACCTAAAATTTATTTTCTTTCCATCACTTGTACAATCCTCTATCAAAAATTCTATTGCAACAATTTGTTCTACACGTACACTTAATTTTTTTTGTACCTTAAAGAACAGATCGCCTGAAACATATAGACAGTTTTTTTTAAGAAGAATAACCCCAAATAATGCATTAAATAGAAATAAAATTGAAGATTGAAAAAATATAATAAGCAAAATATAAAAAAGTGAAAAACTATAATCTTTAATAACGTAAATTATTAGTAATAAAGGAAGAAAAAATAAAATTTTAAAAATAATAGAAAGAATTGAATTTGAAAAAATAATTTTCATTAAAACACTCCTAAAATGCATATTTAAAGCTATCGCCAATTGATAATCCAAGTTTTCGAAGCCTATATACTCTATCAAAATAATCTGGTATTCCATTTAATGGAGCCCCTACAAATCCTGCTACGGTTTATCTTAGTACAATTTGTCCAATAACATTTGCAGCAACAATAAATACAAGAATAAAAACAAATCTTATAACCATATATCTTACAAATTACATAAGTTCTAATGATTATTATCATTATATCTTAAATTTTAGATAATAACACATCATTTATTCTTTTTGATTAGCTAATATTATTTTTTTACCGCATTTGTTACATCTATCATTTCTATTGACTCTTGTCTATTTACTTCTATTATTTCTCGCTTTTTTTGTTGAGCCATAAATATACTGTTGACATTGGTATATTATATTCTTTTGCTATTTCATATGCTTTTTTTCTTTTCATTATCTCATCAACAATATTCATTTTTAATGATATATCGAATACTCTTCTTGTTCGTTTCATTTATTTTCCTCAAAGAATATTTTATTTTTTCTTTTATGAAGGAAATTAATTAAGCATACCATAAAAGACTCTTTAACAAGAATTATAAATAAATATGACATTAGATACAGGCATTTGCTTGTATCTTTTTTAATAAAAAGAGTTCAACTATTTATTAAGACATTTAAGCTCCTGCAAGTTTGTGCTAATTATTTGTTATTTTTATTTTTTCTTTTTCTACTAGCTAATTTAATAATTGAATAGATTATTATAATTATTATTGCAGAAATTATCCAACTATACTTATTATCAGGTTCTGGAGCATTATAATAGCCATATATAGTAATAATAACATATGCTATAACCACTTGTATTATTTCAAATACAATTTTTTTCATAATCTCTCCTTCTAATTAGTATAAAATCCATTTTGAATTTTCAAAATCTGGTGTTGTAACAATAGCAATATAAGTTCAATCCATTAATGCTTTTTGGATCTAAATATTCGATTGAATCTGGTGAAATCCAACGACATAATTCAGGCGAATAGTAACGTGATGATACCCAACAAAGTTGAGTTTCTTCATCATAATAATAACATTTATATCTTATAGGATTAATTGTCCCTAATGATACACCACTTTTATCATAGTCAATTACTACTTCACCATATGGTAAATATCCATATTCAACAATTAATTCTCCTTCATTATTTATTAACCCAATTACTTCATTTAATTGATTTATAAAATAATAATATCGGTCTAATAAAATATTCTTACCATTGTATCTTTCTAATATTGATGGCCTACCCTCTATATCATATATAAACACTAATACATATTCAAGATTTCCACTTTCTTTATAATGTTCTTCTTTAATTAAATTTCCATTTAAACCATAAATAAATTTAACAATTTTTCCATTAATCCACTTTTATTATATTCATATTTTCCAAAATAAAAACCCAGATTTCTCTGGGCTTATAACTTTAATTAATATTATATTTTTATTTATCTTCTTCAGTTTTTACTTCTACAGTAACTGTATCTTCACTAATTACTTTTTCTTCTACTTTATTATCTTTTTTAAAACTAACTAAGACTCTAGCTAAGATACCTAAAATAAGAGCACAAGCAACTTCTGTAATTGTAACTTGACCAAATGATAAAGTCATTCCACCAACACCAGCAATTAAGATAACTGAGACAACAAATAAATTTTTATTATCTTCTAAGTCAACTTTTTGAATCATCTTTAATCCTGATACTGCAATGAAACCATATAAAGCAATACATACTCCACCCATAACACAAGAAGGAATTGTAGCTAAGAATGTAACAAATGGACCAACGAAAGATGCTAACATACACATAATTGCAGTAACAAAGATTGTACTAACAGAAGCATTTCTACTAATAGCAACACAACCAACTGATTCACCATAAGTAGTATTTGGACATCCACCAAAGATTGCACCAGCCATAGAACCAACACCATCACCAAGCAATGTTTTATCAAGTCCTGGATCTTTTAATAAATCACTACCAATAACTGTTGATAAGTTTTTATGATCAGCAATATGTTCAGCAAAGACAACGAATGCAACAGGTACATAAGCAACAGCAATTGTTCCTAAATTACTCCAAGTAAATTCATTAAATCCTTTAATAGCAGTTAAGAAAGTAAAATCAGGATACCATTTAATACTATTAAATAATTCAAAGTTAACAATCTTTAAAGCATCAACATTACATAAATAACCAAATCCAGTAAAGATAGCGGCTAAAGCATAACCTGCTAAGATTCCAATAATAAATGGAATCATCTTTAACATCTTTTTACCATAAACTGAACATGCAATTGTTACACCTAAAGTAACAAGTCCACATAAGATAGCTAAGTAAGGTGAGCAAATTGAAACTCCATCAATTCTAATTCCACCATTAGATAAATCTCCAACAGCATTTCCTGCTAAACTTAAACCAATAATTGCAACAGTTGGGCCTATAACAACTGGAGGCATTAATTTATTAACCCAATTAGAACCACATTTTTTAACAATTAATGCTAAGAAAACATAAACAAGTCCTGCTAAAACTGCACCAATAATTAAACCTAAATAACCAACGCTCATTGATACGCCACCAGCAAATGCTGCTGCCATACTTCCTAAGAAAGCAAATGAACTTCCTAAGAAAACTGGGCTTCTAAATTTTGTAAATAATAAATAAACGATTGTTCCTACACCTGCACCAAATAATGCTGCAGATTGACTCATTCCGTGTCCTACAATTGTTGGAACAGCAATAGTAGCTGCTAAAATTGCTAAGACTTGTTGAAAGGCAAAAATTAATGTTTTGCCAAATGGTGGACGATCATGTACACCGTAGATTAAATTGTTTTCCATTTTTTCTCCCATCTTTTTAATCTTTTGAATTTAATGAAACACTCATTTCTCCATCTGTTTCATTAAACTTTACTGCGATTACTTCTTCTAGTGAGGTAGGAACGTTTTTTCCAACATAATCAGCTCTTATAGGCAATTCACGATGACCTCTATCAACAAGTACCGCTAACTGAATTGTTTTTGGACGCCCAAGTTTCATAATCGCATCAATTGCCGCACGCACAGTTCGACCAGTGAAAATCACATCATCGCATAAAATAACATTTTTTCCTTTGATATCAAAATCAACGTTTGAATTATTAACTAAAGGCATTTGTGATAACTCAGATAAATCATCTCGATATAAAGTTATATCTAAAGTCCCCATCAATAATTCTTTTCCACTAATCTCTTTAATTTTATTTTTAATTAGATTAGCCATTGGAACGCCTCTTGTCTTGATACCAATCAAAACAACATCATCTACACCATTGTTTTTTTCAATGATTTCGTGTGAAATACGACTCAATGCTCTTTGCATTGCTATTTCATTAAATAAAACGGTCTTTAATTTCAATTTCATTTACCTCCTAATGAAAAAATGTCTTGTCATAAGGTACAACAAGACATAGAAATTACTTAGAATGATATAGCCGCAGCTACACTTTTGAATCTTGTCGGTATCTCTTGTACCAAATTAAAGATTATTTTATTCCTCTATAGTTTAGCAACTCAAAAATAAAATTGCAATTATAATTTTAAATATTTACTAATCTTCATTTTCATAAAAAATATTCATTGCTCTAATAACATCTTTTTTCATTCTTTCAGTAGCAAAAGTCGCTATTTCGTGATAAAAAGTAATATCTTTTTGACAGATTTCTCTAGCAGCATATACTCCTTCACGTGCCATATATGAATAATAATTGATTTTTCTTACACCAAATTTAATTGCTTTTTTATAATCTTCTTCATTAACTCCAGATCCACCATGCATAACTAAAGGAAGATTACATAATTTAGAAATCTTTTCAATACGAGGGAAATCTAACTCTGGTTTTTGTTTATATATACCATGAGCAGTTCCAAATGAGCAAGCTAAAGCATCAATTTTAGTATCATCAACAAATCTTTTAGCAAGTAATGGATCAGTATACATTTCCTCTTTAGTTAATTTCTTTTTATCTCCGGCTTCTCTTCCACCTAAAATACCAATTTCCGCTTCCACAGAAACATTTTTTTCTCTAGCAAGTTTTACTGCTTCTTTAGTTAATTTAACATTTTCTTCATATGGTAAACTAGAAGCATCTAACATAACCGAAGTAAAACCAATATCTAAAGCCTTTTTTAAATAAGCAATATCTTCACAATGATCTAAATGTACACAAACTTCAACTTTTGCTCTTTTAGCCATTAAAATCATAATTGGTCCAACTATATCAAGAGGAGCATATTTTTCATGGCATTCTGCATGCATAATAATAACTGGCACATTTTTTTCTTCAGCGGCAGAAATAACTGCTATCATATTTTCTAAATTAGGTGTATTAAACGAGCCAATAGCACAATGATTTTTTTCTGCATACTCTAATACTTTATTTAAATTAACTAACATTTTTATTTTCTCCTATCTATAATTTGTACTTCAAATTCATATTGTTTGGTTTGATTTGGTTTAATAAACTGTAAATATCCTTCTTTTCTAGCAACATTTCTTCCATCAGGGAAGCAATTACCAGGTTCAAGACCTAAAACATAATCTCTCACTCTTAACATTTTCCATTCTGTTAAAAAAGGTAAAACATTATTATCAAAATTAATAATTATTTCTTTATTTAATTTTGGTTGATATACTTTTACTTCACCTAAACTATTAAATTTATGATAATAACATTTTTCTTGAATATTTGGTTTTGGCTTATGAATGGTTTGATAATTTTTTATATCTTCTTCAGCGTATTTGTTCCTCGGTTTTATTTCACTTGAATTAATGCTCAAAATAGCTTCTTCATCTAAAAAAGGATAACCTAAATTAATATGATAAAGAATTTCAAGAGGAGTAATTTCATCTCCCCTATTAGAAACCACATCATTAACTATAAATTTATTTTCTTTTTTAGAAATTTTAATTGTTCTTTTTAAAATTAATTTATGAGAAAAAATCTTTTCATCTAAAATTAAAGCTTTACAAATTAAATAATCTTCATCTTCTTCATAATTAGCATTTTCACAAGGAATATTACTATAAGTTCCATGAAGAGGTAATTCTTCATTATTATCAACATTTGCTGAACCTACTTGTGTTAATCCACAGGTAGTTAGAAACCCAGCTGAAAATGATTTTAAAAAACCATCTTTTTTATCATCATAATATTTACTATTAACATATCCATTTGGTGTAAGATAACTAACATTTTTTCCATCAATAGTTAAAGAAACAATATCAAAGCCTCGATCAAGATTAATATACATTTCTAAACCTAAGCCATTTTTTATATGCCAAATTTTACATCCATTACCAAATGAAGAAGTTAAAATATACTCTTGCTTACCATATAATTGATATTCATGACCAATATAATCAAATTTATTCATTTTCAATTCCTTTCATTAAAGGGTACATTTTTTTATACTTATTAAATATTTTTAAATACTTTTTATGTTTTTCTTTATTTGGATAATAAATTTTTTTTATTTTAACCATTTTATCCATTCCTTCTTCAAGTGAAGAAAACACTCCAAGTTTTGTTCCTACAACAATTCCACATCCTATACTTCCAGAATTAATATTCTCCAATTGATAAATATTTAAATTTAAAACATCCGCTTTAATTTGCATCCATTTATCATTTTTTGCTCCACCTCCAGAAACATATAATTTATTAATACAAATACTATTTTCTTTTAACAAATCAATGGATAATTTCATTTCATAAGTTAAAGATTCTAAAGTTGCTTGATAAATATCATAACTAGTCGTACCTAAAGATAAATTACAAATCATTCCTTTTGCTTTTAAATCCATATATGGAGTTGAAGAGCCAGCAAAATATGGAAGAATTAACACATTACTTGGTTCATCTTTAATTTTTGTATTTAAATAAACATAATCTTCTTTTAAAGAAGAAAAGAAAGTATTCTTCACCCAATCTAATAAAGCTCCCGAAGTATTATTTAAAATATAACAAACATTTAAATTATTTATATATGGGATTACTCCATATCCTTTTTCATATAAAACATCTTTTTTTTCTTTAAAAGCGATAGTAATGCATTCACAAGTTCCACATCCATCTATCGCATTACCTTCTAATAAAACATGTCCACCTATAGCGTTAGAAATTTGATCATGAGAAATAGCAAAAATTTTAATATTTAAGTAATCACCAACATAACTACCACTTTCACAAGGCATAGAAAATAACTCACTTGATAAATCTACTTTAGTTAAGATTTCATTAGACCAACAATGTTTATTAATATCAAAACATAAACTTCGACTAGCCAAAGAATAATCAATATATCTTTTTTTAGTTAAAGAATAAATAATAAAATCCTCTATTAAAAATATTTTATTAACTTTTTTAAATTCTTCTTTATATTCATTTCTTAAAGCAATAATTTTACTTAAAGAAAACATTCCTCTTCCAATTTGACCAGTAATTTGTCCTAATTTTTCTTTGCCAATCAAATCTTCTATCTCTTTAGCTTCTTTTTCGCCTCTAGTATCTGTATAAAGTAATGAAGGTAAAATAACTTGATCAAATTCATCTAAAAAAACACAAGTTTCCCCAAAAGAAGTAATACCAATTCCTTCAATAAGATATTTCTTACTAGCTTTAGCAATAAGATCTTTAACAGTTTTTAAAATGATTAATGGATCTATAGTTTGTTGATTTTCATTTCTAATAGAAGGATATGATAAAAAAATACTATCAATAACATTTTCATTTTCAAAAATTGTAATCTTACAATTTGTGGTTCCAACATCTACTCCTGCATATATCATAATTATTTATCAATATCCACAAGATCATAATGAAGATATGTTTTAAATGCTTCATCTAAAATATGTTTTAAATGTCCTACTCCTACAGTGGTATGATGTTTAAAACCATTTCTTGCTAGAGTAATAAGTTTATCTTGAAGATGATCAATATGAGCAACTCCACCACATCCAAAGAATTCTTTTTCAATATCATCATCAGTAAATTCTCCTTCAGACGTATAAATAGTTAATTTACCATCTTCAGTTTTACAATTAGAAAAAGTCATTTTAAAAGATGAAATTCTTCCTTCATTGCTACCCCAACCAGAATCAGGATCTACTTTAGAAAACATTTTATGATCAGTAACTAATCCTTTTTCTTTCATTAAACTTTGAGCTACTGGTCCACAATGGAATAAAATAACTTTGTTTTCATCTTCACCATAATTATTATTCCAATCTAAACAAGCACTTGGCTTTTGGCTTGCTAAAGATAATGCTCTCATAGTAATTGCACTACATAAATCAATTTCACAAGAAGCCACAATTCCTCGATCATTTAATTCTGATAATAAAACACATGGGCAAACTCTATAATATGTTTCCATTTCATTCCAACATCTTAAAGTAATCGCATCTAGATGATATTCATCAATATATTCATCAATCACTACTGATATTTTTGCTAAAGTAATTAATCGATCATTAGGAACACAAGAGAAATTTGTATAATTAACTAATCTTTCTTTCTTTTTAATAACTCTATTATCATCACTACTTAAATCATCTACTTTATGAAATAATTCAGATAAATCAAATGATTCAACAGTAATACCATATTTTTCTAAAGTTACTTCATCAAATCTAACTGTTTTAAACGCGGTAGTTCTAGCGCCTAAGCAACCAATAGTAAATCTTTTCATACCTTTTACTACTCGACAAATAGAAGCAAAATCATCTAAATTTTCTTTAAATTTAGGACTTAAAGGATGCACAACATGTGGTTTTAAAACCGTAAAAGGTACTTTATATTGACCTAATACATCAGTAATTGAAAACTTTCCACAGAAAGCATCACGACGATGAGCAAAATCCATTTTACCAATTTCATCAGGATACGCTTGTACTAAAATAGGTACATTACAATCTCTTAAAGCATTAATCGCACCATTTTCATCAATAAAAATAGGCAAGCAAAGAATCACTCCATCAAATTCACCTTCATGTTCTTTTAAAAATTGATGATATAAAAGCCCTTCATCTCTAGTTTCAACCGCTCCATATCTAGTTAAATTTTCATCCATAATAATATAATCATAATTCGCGTCAGTTACAGCTTTAACCATATCAATTCTAGCTTGCTTAATTAATTCAGCAGGCATAAATCCACGATTACCAAAAAATAATGCAAATGTTTGTTTTTTCATAAAAAAATCCTTTCATATACTTAAATTTTAAATATACAAAAAGATTAAAAATATTATTAAATGTTCAATTTTACTTTAATTTTGTTCGAACTTTTTTCGATATTCTTTTGAAGATATACCAACAAATTTTTTAAAAATTTGACTAAAATAATTATAATCATTAAATCCAACTTTATAAGATATTTCTTTCAATGATAAAGAAGAATTTTGAAGATATTCTTTTGCTTTTTCTATTCTTTTTAATCTCAAATAAGAACTAATTCCCATATTCAAATATTTATCACACATTGTATATAAACTAGTTCTACTCATATTAAAATATTTCAAAAAATCATTAATTACTAAATTCTTTTCATAATTCTTTTCAATAAAATCATTCATTTGATTAATAAATTTTTCTTGTTCAATAGAAACCATTTTTTCACTTATCGCGTATTTAGCTAAACTCAATAAAATAGTTGAAGCACTTTGCAATTTTTCATCATCTAAATATTTAATTTCTTGAATAGAAGAAAGAACATTTTTAGAAGTGTTATTTTTTAAAAGGTTAACTCTTTTTTCTTCACTTGCAATATCACTAATTTGTCCAAACATGATAAAACCGACAATCTCACCATTTATTTTTAAATTAATCATGGCTTCGACTAAGTTAGCATGACAATGGTAAATATACAAATCATCACTTTCTTTACACTTTAAAAATGCTTTATTATTTGATAATTGACATTTCTTTTGATCCATTAATTTACAATAAGAACAATTATTAGGTGGATAAGAAATTACTTCATTATAATAAATATCATAAATAACAATTCTAACTCCACTTAAAATATAAAAACTTCTCAATAATTTATATAATTTATTTTTATTAAAGTTTAAATTCATTTTAAATATGCAATTTGATAATTATCAGGTTTAATAATATCAATTTTTGTTCCATCATTAATTAAAATTAATTTACCATCTTTTAAATTAATTTCAATTTTACCTTTTTCATTAATGAAGTTTTTATTTAAATAAATAATTTTATTTTTTTCATCAAGAGAAGCAAAAGAAAAAATTGCATTAACTAAAATGACTAATACACAACTTGTTAAACCATGATTAAGAGAAGCAAAAACACTATCATGCTCCCAAATAGTACCAGTTAAAGATGCCATTTTATAAAAATAAGAAATAGTTTCTTCTTTTACATCATTTAAATACCCGTATCTTAATAAAATAAATAATCTTAAATAATCTCCAATTAAAACATTAGACTTATAAATATGTGGATAAACTTTTTCATAGTCTCTACTAGGTCCAAATTTTGTTAATAAAGTGTTAAATAAAATTGGATATTCTTCTTTAGTAGCCACATTAAAATAAAATGCATAATATTGGCAAGTTTCTGTAATATTATTAGTTAAAACAAATTCATTATTAACTCTAACCATATTATCAACAAAAAATTCACCATTAAAAGAATATTTTTTTATTTGATTAATAACATTATTAGATTTTTCAATTAATTTATCATCATTTAATAATTCTCCAGCAGCCTTCAAACAAGCTGAATATAACATATTAGAAGGAAAATTAACTCCTTTAATAAATTCTTCATCATTAGCTTTTGACCATTCAACAAAAATCCAGCCCTTTAAATTCTCTAATAAGCCTAATTCATTTTCAAAATCTAAAAAATAGTCTAATAAACCAATAATTTTCTCTTTTGATAAATCAATTAATTTTTGATCATTACTTCTTTTTAAATATTCATTTAATTCAAGAATATACCACATTGACCAATTAGGAATAAAATTACCATCTGGAAATTCACCAGGATAACACATTGGAATCATTCCTTTTGGTAAAGTTGGATATTGATTTAAATAAGCATAATTTTCTAAAAAATTATGTTCAACTTTATTTTGACCAGTAATCAAAAATTCACTCATTGAAGTAAAATATGAATCAAATAACCAACCTGCTCTTTCTCGAGAAGGACAATCAGTTAAAATATCCACACTATTTTGAGCATAAGTATTAACTGCTGCAGAAAAAATTTTCTTAATTTTTTTATTTTCTAATTCAAATTTAAATTTGTTAATTTCACTTGATTCATATTTAATAAAATCAAGTTTCTTAACTTTTATTTCACCTTTTTTTATAACTAATCTTAAATATTGAATAGTATATGGTTCAAAACAAATATGTTTAAATAAGCCTTTGTTAATTTCATAAGAAACAATATTTTGAGTGGTATTACGGAAAAAGTCAATTTTTACAGGCTTTTTACTACCTAAAGAAGCATCAATCTCATCAAAAATAAAATAAATTTCACAATCACTTAAACATTCTATTTCAAATTCAA
>ERZ1106952.115-NODE-115-length-55001-cov-5.135588_pt1 | contig 55001 bp, 53 predicted proteins | sample MGYA00403677_ERZ1106952 | MGnify/ENA primary metagenome ERZ1106952 (study PRJEB35170, sample SAMEA104062415) | human gut metagenome | biome: human gut; feature: human-associated habitat; material: faeces | place: Denmark | collected 2012-05-14 ... | reverse complement strand
AAAATAATTTTGTCACTACTTCAAATCTTACTTATATATAAAATTTTTAATTATCTAATAATAGTATAAGCCATATATGCTATATAAATAGCAACGAAGATAATACCATGCTTTCTTACAAGACAATTATTTTTTTTCATAAATAGATATAAAATAATAGTTATAAGAAGCATAAATATTATATCAAATAAAGCAAACATACTTATAGTAATAGGTTTAATAACTGTAGCTAAACCTAAAACAAGTAATATGTTAAATATATTTGAGCCTATAACATTTCCTATGGCAATTTCAGTTTCGCCTTTTCTTATGGCAACTATAGATGTAACAAATTCAGGTAAAGATGTACCCATGGCAACTATAGTTAAACCAACTAAGTTAGCACTCATACCAAGAGTAGTCGCTATTTTTGTTGCTGAATCAACAACCATATCACCACCTAAAACAATACCAACTATACCAATTACACCTAGTAATATAGTCTTTGGTAGTGAAAACTCTACAATATCTTCAATTTCGGCAGTTATTGCAACTTCCTCTTCAATATCAATAGAATGATTTTTAGCACTTTTAACTGTACTTATTAGGAAATAAGCGAATAATCCTAAAAATATTAATCCTTCAACTCTATTTATATTTAAATTAAGCCCAAATAAAAGTAAAAGAGCACTTACAAGTAATAAAAAAGGAGTATCTTTTTTAATTGTATTTTTTTCAACTGGCAATGTAGCTATTATAGATGAAACACCAAGAACTACAAGTATATTGAAAAAGTTTGAACCAATAACATTGGCAACACTCATGTCGTTTTGACCAGCTAATGATGAAGTAATACTTACAGCAGCCTCAGGAGCTGAAGTTCCCATGGCAACTATAGTAAGTCCTATAACCATAGCAGGTACATTAAATTTTTTTGCTATTGAAGCTGCACCTTCTACAAATAAGTCAGCACCTTTTATAAGTAAAAAGAAACCGACAATTAAAAGTATAAATGACATTTTTATTCCTCCGAGTTTTAATTAAAATTATTGATATTATAGGATACCACAAAAATGACAAATTTACAAAATATAAAGTAATTATTATAAGGAAAAATATTGAATTAAATTTAATATTTTAAGTAAAAAATAAACTGCCTATAAATTATATATAGACAGTTTACTTTATGTAACTTTTCACTTAAGAATTCATAATCATTGAACCATTAGAACTCATTATCTGAACTTTATTCAACCCTTCAGGGTTAAATATATATTATACATTTATACAAAAAAATATTCTTCTTAAATTAAAAAATAACTTTTAATTGTATCAAAAATAATGTATTCAGCATAAGATAAAACATCTTAAACAGAAGGAGGAATATATTATGTGTGGCATCGTAGGATGGTCTAATCTTAAAAATAATATAAGAGATTACTCCAATATAATGGAAGAAATGATTGATACACTAAAGCTTAGAGGACCTGACTCTGGAGGAATGAAAGTTTATAATCATGCCTTAATTGGTCATAGAAGACTTTCCATAGTTGATCCAAAGAGAGGACTTCAACCTATGACTAAAAAAATAGGTAATAGAGAGTATACTATTTGTTATAATGGTGAACTTTACAACACAGAAGAAGTGAGAGAAAAATTACTTCAAAGAGGATATACTTTTGACTCCTATGGAGATACAGAAGTATTGTTAACTTCATATATTGAATTTGGAAAAGATTGTGTTAATTATATTAACGGAATATTTGCCTTTGGAATTTGGGATGAATACAACAGAGAGTTGTTTTTATGTAGAGATCCATTGGGAATAAAACCACTTTTTTATTCATTTAAGGATGGCAACTTAGTTTTTGCATCAGAAATAAAAACTTTATTAAAACATCCATCCATAGATTCTGTAGTAGACAAAGATGGATTTTTAGAGCTTATATCACTAGGACCAGCAAGAAATCTTGGGGATGGAATTTTTAGAGATATAAAAGAAGTTCCACCGGCAAATTATTTAATTTTTAATGATAAGGGAGTGACTTTAAAAGAATACTGGGAACTAGAAGTTAGAGAACATGAAGATGATTTGGAAAAAACTAAAAAATATGTGAGAGATTTATTAGTTGAAATAATAGAAAATCAACTTGTAAGTGATGTGCCTGTTTGTACTTTTTTATCAGGAGGTCTTGATTCAAGTATAATATCAAAGGTGGCATATGACGCCTTTGAAAGAAATGGACAGGAAACTTTAAACACTTTTTCGATTGATTATAAAGACAATAAAAAATTCTTTAAAAAAGATTATTTTCAACCAAATTCAGATTCGGACTATGTAGGGAAAATGGTTGATTTTTTAGGTAGTAACCATCATAACGTAGTTCTTAATAATATTGATTTAGCCCATGCTTTGGATGATGCAACTATAGCAGCTGATTTACCTGGAATGGCTGATATAGATTCATCACTATATTTATTTTCAAAAGAAGTAAGAAAATATGCAACAGTAGCTCTATCAGGTGAATGTGCTGATGAAGTATTTGGAGGATATCCATGGTTTACTAGACAATATGATTCTATTGAGATATTTCCTTGGGCTGATTCCATAGAATATAGAAAAAATATATTAAGAGATGATTTAAAATATTTACCTATTGAAAATTATACAAAGGAAGTATGTAGAAATAGTATTAATAAAATACCTAAGTTACCAGGAGAAAGTCATGATGATAGAATTATTAGAGAGTTGTCTTATCTTAATATAAAGTATCAGATGATAACTTTAATAAACAGAAAAGATAGAATGACCATGTCAAATAGTTTGGAAGGTAGAGTTCCTTTTGCTGATAAGAGACTTGTTCAATATGCTTTTAATTTACCAAAGGAAATGAAGTTACTTCATGGTAGAGAAAAAGGATTACTTCGTGAGGCTGTGAGAGGATTAATTCCAGATGAGATTATAGATAGAAAGAAAAGTCCTTATCCAAAGACTCATAATCCTGAGTATACTAAGGAAGTTAGCAAAATGCTTCAAAATATTTTAAATGATAAAACTTCACCTATTCACCAAATTATAGATTATGATTTTGTTGAAAAGATGATTCAAACTGGTGGTTCAAATTTTAAAAAGCCTTGGTACGGACAACTAATGACTGGACCACAAGTTATAGCTTATTTGATACAAATGAACAACTGGATGAAATTTTATAATGTAAAATTAGATATATAAAAATATGTATAAAAAGAAGGTGTATAAAGCATATCTATACATCTTCTTTTAGATTTTATTATTTTGAAATTAATTTTTTTCTAAATAATCTTATGGCAGTTACAATAAAAGCTATAAAACAAAGAAGAAAAGATAATAAGAAAGCTATATGCATTCCATATAAAAATAAATCATCTCTTCCTTCAATATAGTTTGTAACTTTATAACCAGCTTTTTGTGTCATAGAAGAATAAAGTATGGTAGTTGATAGAGAAAGGCCTGTTACCATACCAATATTTCTTGCCAAAGAATTTATACTTCCTGCAATTCCTAAATGATTATGTTCAACAGAAGACATAATAATTGAATTATTAGGTGATTGAAATAGTGCGACACCAATTCCAGCTAAAAGAGTTAAAAAAATTAAGTAGGCCATAGTTGTTTTTAATCCTATAAAAATAAATAAAAGCTGTGAAATGGAAACTATTAAAAGTCCTGTAAATGTTAAGCCCTCAGCACCCATTTTATCTGATAAAGCACCGCTAATTGGTGCCACAACAACCATGGCAATGGGAACACACATAAGTATAAATCCAGACAATAAAGAAGAAAGCTTTAAAGTGTCTTGTAAATAAAAAGGAAGTAGTGTATTCATAAACAAATTAGATGAAAAAATTAAAACTGCACAAGTAAGTCCTACTGAAAAAGATTTATTATTAAAAATAGTTAAATCAATTAAAGGATTGTTTGATCTTTTTTCTTGAAATATAAATCCTATAAAGGAACATAGAGCCATTAAAAATAATATAATTATAGATAATTTGTTAAAACCTATAACTTGTCCAATAAAAATTCCCATAAAAAGTGATATAATACATATATCAAATAAAATAAATCCTAAATAATCTAGTTTTAAAGGAATATCTCTTTTTTTTGATTTTGGAAAAACAAAATACCCAAGGATAAAGGCAAAGATACCTATTGGAATATTAATTAAAAAAATATAATGCCAAGTATATCTTTGGATGATAATTCCACCTATTCCAGGACCAGCTATACTTCCTAGAGAAACAAAGCTTCCAAGAACACCAAGGCTTCTTCCTCTCATCTCAGGCGGAAAATTTTCTGTAATAATTCCGTAGTTAGTAGCCATTGTCATACTAGCCCCAGTTGCTTGAATAATTCTAGAAATCAAAAGCATTTCTAAAGTAGAACTTATTCCACAAAATAATGAACCTAATATGAATATTAAAGTTCCTATTTTGAATATTTTTACTTTTCCAACAGTATCGCTAATTCTTCCCCAAAAAATTAGCAAACAACAGATTGTAATCATATAAACAGAAACAATCCATTCTGCTTCATTCATACCAATTGATAAACTTTTTGACATGGTAGGCATGGCAATATTTACAATACTACCATCTAAAGTTGACATAAATGTAAATAAACAGGTTGCAATTAAAATAAGCCACATATTTTTATGTTTGCTTGAATCATTTGTATTTTGTGACATTTTACCTCTCCTTTAATTAGTATTTGATAGAAGTTAATCATAATTATTATTTCCCAAATAATAAAAAAAGATATAGGATAGCTAATGTTAACTATCCTATATTTTTAAAATGTATTTAATTTTTATTTATTATGAAATTCTTTTAGTTTCATGAACATTGTTTTCTCTATTAATTTTAAGTATAGATGTACAAGCAATTAATAATCCTCCATAAGCTATTACAGCAAATACAATTGAAGAAATCCAAGCATATGTCCATCCTGTTTTATCTAAAATAATACTAAATATTGGAGTACCAATGGCAAAACCTACAGCAAAGAATAATTGTATTATACCTAGTATAGCTCCATAATCTCTATCTCCAAATAGAGAACTTGTCATATATGATGGACCCATTACATAAGAGAACATTGATATACCAAATGTAAGTGTAAATAAATATCCAAGGGCATTTATATTACCTACAAATAATAAACATAAACCAGCTATAACAACTAAAGCTGCTGCAAGAGCAAAACACTTAGTTAATCCTAACTTATCAAAAAGAACCCCACCTAAAAGGTTACCAAATATTGAGAATAAACCAAACATAGAAGCTAATAAAGCTGCTGATATTAATAAAACTCCAGAAGCCTCTAAACTTTGGAAGTAAGCTATAAATTGTAGTGCAAATCCACTAACATAAAAACCTACAAATATAAATGATGCAGCAATTATCCAAAATTGTGACATTTTAGTTGCTTCACCTATTGTATATCCCCAACTTACATGATGGGCAACATCTTCTTCACCTTGAAGTTTTTTCTTTGGTACATTAGCAGCTAATTCAGCTTCTGATTTAGGCATTCTTACTAAGAATATAGATATTAATAGTGAACCAATTAATGCTATTAGACCGAATCTTAAATAAGCTCCTTTGTATCCAATTGCAGGGTCATTTAACCATTTACCAGCTAAGGTTTGAAGAACTATATTACCTACACCACCACCGCAAAAAGCAATACCTAGGGCAGTACCTTTGTTAAATTTAAACCAAGAATTAATAAGTGTTGGAACACCTATGGCAGAAACAATTGCATTACCAACTTGAACTATGGCAGCTATTACATAGTAAGCATATAATTTATTTCCGGCAATTGAATATGCCATAAATCCAGCTCCCACAAATATGGAACCTATTATGAATAAAATTTTAGCATTAACTTTACTAAATAGTTTACCTATGAAAGGAGAACATATGGCAGATACAAAAGTACCAATAGTAAATATTAATGTAAATGAAGCATAACTAAAACCTTCTGCATTTACAACATAATTTGTAAAAGTAGGTGGTAAATTAGATGCTACACCAAATGGAATAGCTTGGATAAGTAAACATGCTAAAACAATTACCCACCCATAAAAAAAGTTATTTTGCTTATTGTTGTTAGATGAATTCATATCTAAAATTCCTCCTAATTGTTTTTCTAAATTACAATCTAATTTGATAATCTTATTTGTAGCTAAGCTTATTTAACTAAGAGTTAAAAAGATTATATGTATAATAAATTGTAATTTTATTATCAGATTAAATTTGAATATTTAAAAATATTCTTATCATATATTCTCCCAAAAGTTGATATTTTTATTATTGAAAATTTATAAAATTGTATTGGCATACGATAATTATGTTGAAATTCCAAATTCGTCTATCTTTTTTATATGATAATTCATCATTCATCCATTTAAAAATATAAAATAAGACTGTCTCACTTTTTAAATAGAGCAGTCTTATTTTTAACTTATATTATAAAGCTTGCATTTCTTGCAGATTATCCACATTCATATCTTCTTTAGGTGTTTTCTTTGATAAGAATATAAAGAAAGATATACACAATATAATTTGAACAAGAGTAGATGTAGGTGTTGCTAAACCAACCTTAAATAATGAAACAGGCTCTATTTTACTCATAAGATAAGATACAGGTATTCTTACACAAAAAGCACCTATTATACCTTGAATCATAACAAATGTTGTTTTACCACAACCATTGAAATATCCAACCATACTAAACATTATGGCAGTAAATAAACAATCCACACCGTATGCCTTCATATAATCCCAAGATGCTAAAATAACAGCTTCATCTTTAGAGAATATTCCAGAAAGTAAATTTCCGTGGAAGAATGTAATATAAAACATTACAATACCACAACATAGTGAAGATATTACAGCATAAAGAAGTACTTTTCTTGCTCTAGAATATTTTTTAGCTCCGTAGTTTTGTGCAACAAAGGCAGAAACAGCTTGAGCAAATGATAATGGTATTAACATGATAAATCCAACTAATTTTTCAGATACACCAATACCAGCTGATGCAACCACTCCCATAGAATTACCTATCATCATAATTACTAAGAATGACATGTTAACAAGAACATCTTGAAGAGCAATTGGTGCACCATATTTAATTATTCTAGAAGTTAAGTTTTTATGGAATTTTATACTTTTTCTAGAAAACTCAAAAGGAAGACCACGTCTTTTGATTAATATTAAAGATAAAATAACACTTGTTGACTGAGCAAGTACTGTGGCACAAGCTGCCCCAACTGATGCCATTTTAAATACACCGACAAAGACTAAGTCACCTATTATATTTACTGCACATGCTATACCAACAGTAATAAGAGGTGTTTTAGAATCTCCTAGTCCTCTAAACACTCCACCTATAACATTGTAAGAAACTACAAATACAGCGCCCATAGCGCATATTTTTAAATAAGAAACTGTATCATTAAAAGCTTCTGTAGGTGCGTGCATTAAAGTTGCAATAGATGGTGAAAAAATAACAACTACAATAGTTATAATAACTGCAATAATAGCAAATATTGATATACCACTACCAACAACATTTCCTGCTTCTTTTCTTTTACCTTCACCAAGTTTTTGACCGATTAATATAGTAATACCCATTGTTAATCCTGTAATCATTGATGTTATAGCATACATAACTTGGCTACCTGTTGAAACGGCAGACACATCAGCTGCATTACCAAATTGACCAACTATAAGTAAATCAACTGCTCCATACATTGTTTGTAAAAATAGAGCCATTAATATGGGTATTGTAAATTTTAATAAAGGCGAGAATATTTTGCCTTCTGTAAAATTAGATACTTTTGACATATGTTAATCTCCTTTTTATTTATGTTTTGCACAAAACTATATTTATGTAGAATAACCATTAAATTTAATATGATTATTCTAAATTATTTCTTATTTTATCAAGTACTTTATAAAATGTATTTATTTCTTCTAATGTTAAAGAATCAGATAATTTATTTTCAATTGAATCAATAGCATTAGAAATATTTTTATTAAGTAAAAGTGCTTTTTCTGTTAAAATAATTTTTTTCAAACGGGCATCTTCTGCAACGGGAACTCTTTGGATTAAATCATTTTTTTCCATATTATTTAGCATAAGGCTAATGGAAGAACGCTTTAAATCAAAATGCTTTTCCAAATCTTTTTGGAATATATCCTTATCTTTGCCAGCCATAGAAATAAAATCTATAACATATGCTTGAGATACAGTTAAATTATCAGAGATGGCATTAATTATAGCAGCATCCATTTTTCTTGAAATTATATGATTTATTCTTCCAATATCAAATCCTAATTTAAGTTTCTTTTTATTTGTCAAAGATAGACCTCCTAAAATATGTTTTGCACTAAACTATAATAGCTATTATAAATATTTATGTCAATAGTAATGATGTGGAAATAAAAAATAACTTTAGACTAATATTTATCTAAAGTTATTTTCAATTGAGGAAATTATATATTTTTTAAATTTTTCATGCTAAGATCAAGAATTTTAGCAGAATGAGTAAGAGCTCCAACAGAGATAAAGTCCACACCAATATGAGCAATGGATTTTATATTTTCTAAAGATACATTGCCAGAAAACTCAATAGTAGCTTTATGGTCAATTATTTCGATAGCTTCTTTAGCCATATCTAAACTCATATTATCAAGCATTATAATGTCTGCCTTAGCTTCAATAGCTTCTTTAACCATTTCTAAATTTTCTGTTTCAACTTCAATTTTTCTTACAAAAGAAGAATTTTCACGACAAAGTTTAACAGCGTTTTTTATACCACCAGCAGCTGAAATATGGTTGTCTTTTAACATAACACCATCAGATAAATTAAATCTGTGGTTATGACCACCACCAACTTTTACTGCATACTTTTCAAGGATTTTTAAGTTTGGCGTTGTTTTTCTAGTATCTAATAATTTAGCATTAGTATTTTCAATTTCTTTTACATATTTATTTGTAAGAGTGGCAATACCGCTCATTCTTTGTAATAAATTAAGGGCAACACGTTCACCTTTTAAAATATTTCTAGTATTGCCTTTTAAAAGAGCAATTTTATCCTTTGGATAAACTTTATCACCATCATTTTTGAAAAAAGTAACCTCTACATCACCAAGTATTTTAAAAACTCTTTCAAAAACTTTAAGACCTGCAATAATGCCTTCCTCTTTGCAAATTAAGTCAATGGTAGATATACTATCTTCACTTATTACAGAGTTTGTACTTATATCTTCTACAGGAATATCTTCTATCAAAGCTTCTTTAATTATTTTATCTACAACTAAAAAATTAATCATCAATTACTCCACCTTTTTCTTTGATTGCGTTTACAACTAATATTCTATTATCTTCTTCAATTTCTTTTTGTGATTTATATATTCTATCAATATCTATTTTTGTAAGATTAAAAGTATCTGTTTTATGGTTGATTAAGTTAGCGGCTCTTTTAGAAAATACAAGACCTTCAAGTAGTGAATTACTAGCAAGCCTGTTAGCACCATGTATGCCAGTACAAGCAGTTTCACCAACAGCATATAAATTTTCCATGGAAGTTTCACTATCTAAGTTGACCTTAATTCCACCCATAAAATAATGTTGAGCAGGAGAAACTTTAATAGGTTCTTTAGTTATATCAGTTCCTTTTTTTAGACACTTATTATAAATTGTAGAAAATCTATTTTTTAAATAATTTTCATCTAAGAAACTTATATCAAGCAGTACATAAGGAAAATTAGTTTTTTCCATTTCTTTAAAAATTGCTTGAGAAACCACATCTCTAGGTTGAAGTTCATCTACAAATCTTTCACCATTTATATTGTAAAGCTTTCCGCCTTCACCTCTTACAGATTCAGATATTAAAAATCTTCTTTCATCATCAGATTCATCATAAAAAGCAGTTGGATGAATTTGAATATAGTTGATATCTTTAAGTTCTACATCATGTCTAAGGGCAACAGCCAAGCCGTCTCCTTTTAAAATTCTTTGACTAGTGGAGTTTTTATATAATCCACCAATTCCACCACAAGCAAGAATTACTGATTTGGCAAAAACATTGATTTGCTTATTGTCTTTAAATAAAATAGCACCAATGCATTTATTATTTTTTTCAATAATATCAACAAGGAAAGTATCTTCATAAACTTTTATATTTTTTCTATTTAAAACATTTTCAACAAGGGTTTTTTCCACATTTTCACCAGTGTTATCTTGAGTATGTATAATTCTATTTACACAGTGGGCACCTTCTTTAGTATAATCCCAGTTACCTTCATCATCTTTGTCAACATCTAAACCTAAAGCTACTAAACTATCCACATTTTCAATTGATTCTTTAGTTAAAACTTTTACAGCTTGTACATCATTTTTATATTGACCTGCTTTTAATGTATCTTCAATAAAATAAGGTACATCATTTACATCTCTAGCAACAGATATACCTCCTTGGGCAAGAGATGTATTGGTACAATCTATTTTATCTTTTGATACGACCATCACATCTAAATCATCACGAAGATTTAAAGCTGAGTATAATCCAGCAACACCAGATCCCACAATTAAAACATCAACATATTTATTCTCCACAAAGAACCATCTCCTTTAATTTGTGCATATTTTCTAGAGATGTTAAAGCTTTTTTAGCAATCTCTTCGTCTAGCACAACTTCTTCAACTTTTCCACATAAAGCATCATAAACATTTTGTAAATTAGTCTTTTTCATATTAGGACAGACAATTCTTTCTGGGAAGTAGAACTTTTTATTTGGATTATTTTTTTCTAATTCATATAAAATTCCTTCTTCAGTACAAATTATAAATTCTTCATCTTCACATTTAGTGGCAAAATCTATAATCCCACTTGTACTTCCGATATAATCACATAAATCTCTAACTTCTTTATTACATTCAGGATGAGCTAAAACTTTAACTTGTGGATGTTTTTCTTTAGCTGTTAAAATATCTTCCACACTTATTCTTTCATGAGTAGGACAGAAACCTTGCCAGAAAATAAATTCTTTTTCTGGGAAAAATTCAGCAATATAGCTGCCTAAATTTCTATCAGGGAGAAATAATATTTGTTTGTTTTCAACATTTTTTAATATATCTAAGGCACTAGAAGATGTCACAGAAACATCACAAAGAGCCTTAACTTCATAAGATGAATTTATATAACAAACTTTAAAAGCATCTGGATAAAGTTTGATCATTTCTTCTAAATCTTCAACACATGCCATATCAGCCATAGGGCAACCTGCATTAGTAGCTGGCAAAATAATTGTTTTTTGTGGAGATAAGATTTTAGCACTTTCCCCCATAAATTTAACTCCGCAGAATATAATTAAATCTTCTTTGCAATCACGTGCAATTTTACTTAAATAGTAAGAATCGCCAACATAATCAGCAATTTCTTGGATTTCTGGCGTTTGATATAAATGAGCTAGAATGATAGCGTTTTTTTCTTTTTTTAATTTTAATATTTTTTCAGATAAATTTTTACCCATAAATTACACCCTTTTCTTATAAATGAATTTACAAGTGTATATACACCTGTAAATTCATTGTAGCATTGAGATGGAAAGCAGACAAGGAAAAAAATGTATATTTTTAGTAAAAATAACGTATTGATTTATGATAAATTTATATATAGAATAATAAAAAGATGGATGAATTGATTATTTAAGAAGAAGGTGTATTATGAATAGCAATAGGAGAAGGGAAAGTTTACTTCGTATATTAAAAACATCTGATAGACCGGTTAAAGGTGTAGATTTAGCAAAAGAGCTTAATGTAACTAGACAAGTTATTGTAAAAGATATTGCTTTGCTTAGAGCATCTGGAGTAGATATATTAGCTACATCTAATGGCTATATAATATATACAACTAAAAATAAAGAATTTGAAATAAAATGTAAAAATCATACTAGTGATGAACACCTTTTATTAGAATTACAAACTATAATAGATTTAGGTGGAAAAGTTAAAGATGTTATAGTGGATCACCCAACTTATGGAAGTATAAAAGCAGAGTTAAATCTCTCTTCAAATAGAGATATAAAAACATTTATGAACAAAAGTAGGGAAAATGGATTTAAACAATTATCAAGTTTGTCAAAGGATTATCATATTCATACTATAGAAGTTCCTGATGAAAAAGTATTAGAAGAGATAAAAAAAGAACTCAAAGAAGAAGATATATTATATTAATATTTATAAAAAAATGGTTGCTAATAGTGACCATTTTTTTAAATTTCATTTAAACAAACAGTTAAAAACTTTGTACTTAACGTGTCTTATACGGGTCGTCAACTTTTCGTGGGCAAAATAAAAATTAAAAATAAAAATAAAAATAAAAAATAAAAAAGCGATACGGGGTCGGTACCATGGAAGAAAATATGTATGCCAAGGGGCACTATGATAAATCATATATGCATGACATATGTCATTTAAATTAATAATAAGAAAATGATAAACTTTCATTAAATACATATAGAGGAGGATTGACATGGAGAATATTAATAAAATTATTGAATTCATTAAGGAAATAGAAAATTTAAAATCAGTTACAAGAACCGCTTGGACAAAAACTGGACGTAGAGAATCTACGGCAGAGCACTCTTGGAGATTGGCAATGCTGTTAATGGTCTTAGAGGAAGATTTTAAAGATATTGATATAAATAAAGCTATTAAGATGAGCTTAGTTCATGATTTGGGTGAGCTTTATGATGGAGACATATCAGCTACTTTACAACATGATAATGATAATAAATCAGAGATGGAAGAAAGAGCAATGAATAGAATGTTAAAAGTATTGCCAGAGAGTATAAGCAAACAAATTTATGATTTATGGGCGGAGTATAATAAATGTGCGACAAAAGAAGCTAAACTTGTAAAGGCTATGGATAAATTAGAGACTATTGTTCAACATAATCAAGGTACAAATCCAAAGGATTTTGACTATGAGTTTAACTTAACTTATGGTAAAAAGTATTTTGAAGATGATGATACATTAAAATATATGAGAAATATCATAGATGAAGATACAAAAAATAAAATTAAAAGTGCATATTAGGCTAAATAAAAAGTATAAAAGAATGTTTTAGTATAAATTTTAAAGAAAACTGAAATATTCTTTTTTTATTTTTTGAATAAAATTTTAATCAAAAATTAAATTTCATATAAAAAAATAAACAAAAATAAAAATTAAAATATCTAATAAATAAATTTATTGAAATGAAAAGTAATTATTTTATAATGAGTATTAAAAATAGATGTATAAAAAAAAATATATGTCGAAGAAAAAGGAAATATAAAAAACAAATCCGATTGCAAAAATATTGTAACTGTGCAACAATGAAAATAGATAATTAGTAAACAAACAAAAGTCAACTCGCTGAAAGGTAATGTATTTAGCAATATTTTTAGTAGTGAAGGGGTGTATTTATAATACATTCTTTTCAGAGAATATAATTATTTTAGGGGGTAATTGTATGAACAAAGGGTATCAAAATTTTAAGAAAAGAGCTGGACAACTTGCTATAGCTCTTACGCTAGCAGGAACTACAGCTATAGGGGCTAATGCAGCAACTGTAACAGGGGTTACTAAAGCAAATGTAAATATGAGATCTGGTGCTGGAACAAAATACAAAGTAGTAAAAGTAGTAAAAGCAAACAAAACAGTTACTATATTGGGTCAAAAAGGAAGCTGGTACAAAGTTAAATATAATGGAAAAACAGGATATATCAGCAAATCTTATGTTATAAAGAAAAATTATACAGTTAAAAAATACTCAGGAAAATATAAAACTAAAGTAGCTTTAACTGTTAGAAAAGGACCTGGAACAAATTATGTAAAAGCTGGAACTCTTAAAAAAGGTGAAGTAGTAACTGTTAAAGGAAAAACTTCTAATGGATGGTTACAAATAACTTATAAAGGTGCAACAAGATATATATCTGGATCAAGTAAATATGTAGTAAAATATACTGCTCCAGTAAAAAATAATGCACCAGTTATAAATGTAGAAGATACATATACTTTAACTAAAGGTGAAGATTTTGAATATGCAATGTTAAATGCAACAGCAACAGATAAAGAAGATGGAGATTTAACAAGTAAAATAGATTTTTCAGGTTTAGTTGATACTAGAAAAGTTGGAGACTACACAGTTAAATTAACAGTAAAAGATTCAAAAGGTGCAACAGCTACTAAAACTGTAAAAGTTGTAGTTGAAGATGTAAAAACTAATACTAACCCAGTAATAGCTGTTGATAGTGAGTTATATATAACTCAAGGTAATGAATTTGATTACTCTATGTTAAAAGCAACAGCATATGATAAAGAAGATGGATCTTTAACACATAAAATAGTTTATTCTGGCGATACTGTAGATACTAAAGTTGCTGGAACTTATAAAGTAACATTAAGTGTAACAGATTCTAATAATAATACTGTTGAAAAGACAGTTAAAGTAATAGTAAGTCGTAACTCTGTTCCAACTATAAAAACATCATTAGCTGGAAATACTTTAACAATAACAAAAGGCGGAAGATATGATGAATCAATGCTAAAATTAACAGCGTATGATAAAGAAGATGGAGATTTAACAAGTAAAATTCAAATAAGTGGAGACAAAGTAGATACAACTAGACTAGGTACTTATAATGTTGTAGCAACAGTTACAGATTCTAAAGGTATACCTGAAAGATTAACAATAACAGTAAATGTTGTTGAAAATATGGAACCACAAATAACAATAGGAAATAAAACTATGGTAATAGAACAAGGTGATGCAATAAATAGACAATCAATACTAGAAGCTCTTAAAGTAAAAGCAATAAATCCAGAAGATAATTCAGATATAACAAATAAAGTTGATATCTATGGATTAGGTAGTGTAAATGTAAATACTCCAGGAGATTATACTATAAAATTATCAGTTGAAGATGAAATAGGAGGAGTAACAGGATCAGCATTAGAACAAGCAACTATTAAAGTAGTAGCAAACCAAAAACCAGTTATAAATGTTCAATCTAAATTTATAATCATGCAAGGATCAAACTTTAAACCAAGTGCTGATATAAAAGCTACAGCTACAGATACAAATCTTGCTACTGGAGAAGTTAGGGATATATCAAGCTCTATAAAATATGAAGGTGCAGAATATGTAAATACTAACGTACCAGGACCATATACAATAACAGTAAAAGCTACAGACAATAAAGGTCTTGTAACTACTGAAAGAATAGTTGTAGTAGTAAAAGCATACTCAGAACCAACTATAACAATAAATAATAAAGATGTAGTAAACGGTGTATTAACAGTTAAATCAGGAACTACAGTAAATGAAGATACTTTTGCTGCAGTAGCTAAAGATTATAGAGGAGACTCTTTAGATATAACTTATGATGGATTAGATAAAGTTAATACAAAACGAGTAGGAACATATAAAGTAACATTAACAGCTAGAGATGAATTTGGTCGTCCTGCAACTGCAACTGTATATGTAGATGTAGTTGAATAAACTATATTAAAATTTTAGTAATATGACTTAGGTAAAATTGCCTTAGAACAATTTAAATTGTTCTAAGGCAATTTTTTAATATACTCCGTTTGTTAAAACTTGTTATAAACTCGTTAAGGAGCTTGTTAAAAAACTCGTTATATATGTAGCCCTGTAAAACACTACAACACAGGATTTTCTTAACGAGATAACAAGAATTTCTATATAGACTTTTTTATAATAGAAATATAAAAAGTAATAAGTTATAACACGTATAATAAATATAGAGAAAAAGTTGTTATTTTGTTAGTTGTTAAAAAATAAAATTTAAGATTGCTTTAAGGATTAAGTGTTAATATCTTCAATAAAGTTAGAATTAATTTTATTGAGGATGTAACTTATGAACAAAAAACTAATAGCCATGTTGTCAGCATTATCACCATGTATAACTATGACAGCAGGTACAATTATTCAACCTTAAAATAATCTTAAAGCAATAAAATATATTAAAAAAAATATATGGAAAAATATTGAAATTATTGTAGATAATTTGTACAAAATAGTATAGGATTACAGTGTAAAGAAAATTAAAGTATTTTAGGTTCTTAAGAGATTAATAGGGAAAGAGGTTAAATTCCTCTACAGCCCCCGTTACTGTGATGTGGACGAAACTCAATAAACCACTGTAGGGCACAAGCTTTATGGGAAGGTGAGGAGTAGGTTGAAACTAAGTCAGGAGACCTGCCTAAAGTATGAAATAAATTTCTTCGGGGTGAAGAAAATATCTTATTAAAACATTTCATGTTGGTAATTAGAAGATATGAGCTTGACCTTTGGTCAAGCTTTTTTGGCTAAAATTAACCAACTAATAACATTGCATAATATTCAATTACATCAAAAGTCTTAGTTATAAAGAAGGTTTATAGTAAGATATGTGCCCAAAATATAAAAAGGGAGAGGTATGTAGTATGAAAAAAAGTAGTATCAAGTGGTCATTAATAGCAGCTTTAATGTTAATGGTCACACCAGTTGTTTCAAATGCAATGCATATTATGGAAGGATTTTTACCAGTAAAATGGGCAGCAATTTGGTGGGTAATATTTGTTCCATTCTTTGTAGTAGGACTAAAAAATATTACAAAAGTAGTAAAAGAACAACCTAAAAAGAAATTATTATTAGCCCTTTGTGGCGCCTTCGTCTTTGTATTATCAGCACTTAAAATACCCTCAGTAACAGGAAGTTGTTCACATCCAACAGGAGTTGGTCTTGCAGCCATATTATTTGGACCAAGTGTAACAGTTGTACTTGGATCAATAGTTTTAATATTCCAAGCTTTATTATTAGCTCATGGTGGAATAACAACTCTTGGGGCAAATGCATTTTCAATGGCAATTGTAGGTCCACTAGTATCATTTGGACTTTGGAAATTATTAAAAGATAAAATGGATAAGAAAGTTGTAGTATTTTTAGCAGCAGCCTTAGGTGATTTAGCTACATATACAGTAACATCTTTACAGTTAGGATTAGCATTCCCAGATCATGCAGCAGGATTTTTAGCATCAGCAGCTAAATTCTTAGGAATATTCTTTGTTACACAAGTACCAATAGCAATAGCTGAAGGTTTACTTACAGTTATAATATATAACTTTATAAGTGAAAATGAAGAAAGAGAGGTGCTTGCATAATGCAACATTCTACAACTAAAAAATCAAATAATGGAAAATTAACAGTTATTTTACTTTTATTAGTATTAGCAATAATTATAATTCCACAAATTACTCAAAAGGGAGCTGAATTTGGTGGAGCAGATGGTGAAGCAGAAGCTGCAATAGGTGAAATAAATCCAGATTACGAACCTTGGTTTAGCAGTTTTTATGAACCAGCAAGTGGTGAAATAGAAAGTTTATTATTTGCGTCTCAAGCAGCACTTGGTGCAGGAATAGTAGGTTATTATATAGGAACTACTAAAACTAAGAAAAAAATGAGAGATGAAAAATAAATGATTATAGACGACTATGCTTATAAAAATAAGCTATATAAAGTTAATCCAAATAAAAAGTTTATCATAGGAATGCTATTATTAATTTTATCTTTAATTAATCCCTTTAATTATATATCATTATTGATAATAGCTCTTATGAGCTTTGTAATTGTTGTAATTGCAAAAATTGAACTTAAAGATTATTTACATTTTATAAAAATTCCTCTGACATTTTTAATTATTAGCATAATAATGATACTTTTAAATTTTTCTCATAATAAAGAAATATTTTTATATTCTATAAAAATAGGAAATTTATACGTAGGGGTGACAAATGAATCACTTAAGTCAGCAATGCATTTGTTTTTTAGAGCATTATCATGTTTAACATGTATTTATTTTATAATGCTCACAACGCCTTTTTACCAACTAATATTTGTATTTAAAAAATTACATTTGCCAGATGTAGTTTTGGAAATATCAATGTTGATGTATAGATTTATATTTATTTTTATGGAGGAAGTATCAGATATTAGAAAATCACAAGAATTAAGATTTGGCTATATAAATTTAAAAAATGGATATAATTCTTTTGGATTATTAGTAAGTATGTTATTTAAAAGAATGATGATAAGATATGATGAAATGAGCATAGCTTTAGATATGAAGCTTTATGATGGCACATTTCATATAGTAGGGGACGAGTAAAATGTTTAAAATAAATAAACTAACATATAAATATGACAAAGAAAGAAAAGCCTTAGATAGTGTTTCTATGGATTTTAATAAAGGTGATATAATTGGTATAATTGGTTCAAATGGTTCCGGAAAATCCACATTATTTAATAACTTGATGGGGATTTTAAAATCAGCAGAGGGGGAGATTTTATACAAAGAAAATCCCCTAAAGTATGATAAAAAAAGTTTGTATAATTTAAGAAAAGAAGTGGGAATAGTTTTTCAAGATCCAGAAAAACAAATTTTTTATTCAATGGTTTATGATGATTTAGCTTTTGCCCTTAGAAATATTGGCATGGATGAAAAAACTATAAAAGAAAGAATTAATAAAGCACTAGATGCAGTAAATGGCAAGGAATTTATTAATAGACCTGTTCATAGTTTAAGTTTTGGCCAGAAAAAAAGGGTGGCAATAGCATCTGTTATAGCTATGGAAAATGAACTAGTTTTGTTAGATGAACCAACAGCAGGATTGGATCCAGAAAGTACAAGGGCTATAGTAGATATCATAAAAAAAATGCATGCACAAGGCAAGAAAATAGTTATAACTAGTCATGATATGAATTTAATTTATGATATATGTGATTTTGTATATGTGCTAAATCAAGGGAAAATTATTGATGAAGGTAAAGTAGAAGATGTATTTACCCATGAAGACATAATAAAAGAAGCTGGATTAGAATTTCCGTGGCTTGTAAAACTTAATAAGTATATGAATTTACCTTTGTTTAGAAAAGAGGAAGATTTATATAATTATTGGGATGAGAATTTTGGAGATAATTTAAAAATTATATCAAAATGAAATTAAAATGTATTATAATGAATAGATAAAAGTCCATATTTCTTTGTAAATATGGGTTTTTATCTATTTAAATTTTATCTCTGATAAAAAAATGGAGGCAAGTATGAATATAGCAGTTATAGGTATAAATCATAATTTATCACCAATTAATATTAGGGAAAAAGTATCATTTACAGATACTAAAAATATAGAAGCAACAAATATTCTTTTAGATAAAGATTTAGAAGAAATAGTGATACTATCAACTTGTAATAGAAGTGAAATTTATATTAGTTGTGAAGATATAGAAAAAGGAATAAACATAGTTAGAGATTTTTATGAACAATTTTTTGATTTAAGAGAAGTTAGAAAATATTTATTTAGCAAAAAAAATACTGAAGCAATTGAACATTTATTTAATGTAACATCAGGATTAGATTCTCTTGTTATTGGAGAAGACCAAATATTAGGTCAAGTAAAAGATGCTCATGAATTTTCCATGAAAATTGGAGCAAGCAAAAAATTATTTAACAAACTTTTTAGAGAAGCAATTACAACAGCAAAAGAAGTAAAAACAGTGACTAAAATTTCTCAACAACCTTTATCCATAAGTTATATAGCAATAAAATTACTAAAAGAAAAGGTAAAAAGTCTTCAAAATAAAAATATTTTAATAATAGGCCTTGGGAAAATGAATTTACTTACTATAAAACATTTGGAAGAAGAAAATGTGGGAACTATTTACATAGCCAATAGAAGTGTTGAAAAATTCAAGGAAATTCAAAATTTATATGACAACATAGAATATGTGGAATATAAAGATAGATATAATATTTTAAAAGAAGATAAAATAGATATAGTAATTAGCGCAACTTCATCACCTCATTTAGTTATAAAAAAAGAAGATTTGCCAAATATAAAAAATCATATTTATTTTATGGATTTAGCCTTGCCTAGAGATATTGATTTTAAAATCAAAGAATTGGAAAATGCAAATGTTTATTGTATTGATGATTTAAAAGCTATACAAAATAAAAATGATAATGAAAGAATTAAATTATCAAAGGAAGCTTATAAGATTATAAAAAATAAAATAGATGAATTTATTGAATGGGAAGAAGTATCTACTATAGACCCAACTATTAAATCATTGAATAAAAAGTGTGCTGATATAAAAGAAGATACACTAGATTATATTTTTAGGAAAATTGATTTAAACCAAAGAGATAAAAAAATATTAGATAAAATGTTATCTTCAGCACTAAAAAGAATGATTAGGGAGCCAATTCTTAATTTAAAGCATGTAAAAAATAAGGGAAAAAGAGAAGAATATATAAAAGCTATAGAAGAGCTATTTGATATTTAGGAGGACAACAATGAATCATAAAAAATCAGAAGAATTATACAAAGAAGCAGTGAAATATATTCCAGGAGGAGTAAACAGTCCAGTTAGATCCTTTAATTCAGTAGGGATAAGTCCTATTTTTGCCAAAAAGGCTCATGGTAGTAAAATTACAGATGTAGATGGAAATGAATATATTGACTATATTTGTTCATGGGGACCATTAATGCTAGGACATAGTAATGAAGAAATATCTAAAGGTATGGAAGAAGTAGTATCTAATGGTATAAGTTTTGGTTTAGCAACAGAAATAGAAGTTGAAATGGCAAAAATGATAGTTGAAGCTTATCCTGCCATAGACCAAGTTCGTATGGTTAACTCAGGAACAGAAGCAACAATGAGTGCCTTAAGAGTAGCTAGAGGTTATACAGGAAGAAATAAAATACTTAAATTTGAAGGATGTTATCATGGTCACTCTGATGGATTATTAGTTAAATCAGGTTCGGGAACTATTACATTTGGAGTGCCAACAAGTCCAGGTGTTCCAACAGATATAGTAAAAAATACTTTAGTCTGTAGATACAACGATATAGAAGATGTAAAAAGAACTTTTGAAGAACATGGGCAAGATATAGCTGCTGTAATAGTTGAAACAGTAGGTGGTAATATGGGGCTTGTACCAGGAAAAAAAGAGTTTATTGAATTTTTAAGACAAGTCTGTGATGAATATAAAACAGTTTTAATTTTCGATGAAGTTATTACAGGATTTAGACTTGCTTATGACAGTTCTATAGGATACTTCGGCATAAAACCAGATATGGTTTGCTTTGGTAAAATCATAGGTTCTGGAATGCCAGTAGGAGCTTATGGAGGAAAAAAAGAAATTATGCAAGTCGTATCTCCAGTAGGACCTGTTTATCAAGCTGGAACTTTATCAGGAAATCCCCTAGCAATGTATTTAGGAAAAAGAAACTTAGAAGTTCTAAGAGATAATCCACAAATTTATAAAGAATTAGATAGAAAAGGTGCTATGCTAGAAGAAGGTATAAAAAATAATTTAAAAGAATTAGGATTAAATTATACAGTTAATAGAGCTGGTTCTTTAGTTTGTTTATTCTTTACAGAAGGTCCTGTACAAAATTATGATGATGCAATAAAATGCGATATCGAAAAATATAATTTATACTTCAAAGAAATGTTAGAAAGAGGAGTATTAATAGGACCAAGTCAATTTGAAGCTATGTTTTTATCAAATGCTCATAGTGATGAAGACATTGAATTTACAATAAAAGCAAACTATGAAGCTTTAAAAAATCTTTTATAATATAGAAAATAATATGAAAAAGATAAGAAGTTTGATAAAATATATTTTTAACATAAATTATATATATAAAAAGAATTAATATGTTTTATATAGACAAAAAAGCTACTATAATTAGCATATAAAGACTTTTTATAATATTTTACTAAAATCAAAATTAAATAAATCAATTTAGGTTTTCTAAGGAGATTAATAGGGAAAAAGGTAAAAGCCTTTGCAGCCCCCGCTACTGTGAAATGGATGAAATTATTAATAACCACTGTCTTGATTAAAAGATGGGAAGGAATAAGAGTAAGTTGATATTGAGCCAGGATACCTGCCTAAATTGATTATGAGAAAAAGTCTCGGGGTGAAGATTTTATTTATATTAACGTATAGAGAAATCCTAGCTATTTGAGCTGGGATTTTTTGGTATTTATTTTAAATAATTATATTTTTAAATATATATTTGGCTATATAAAAATAACTATTTTTTAAAGAGAGGACTAATGTTATGGGTAAAAAAATAATGCTTCAAGGGACTGCATCTAATGTGGGTAAAAGTACAATAACAACAGGGTTATGTAGAATTTTTAAACAAGATGGCTATAATGTAATTCCTTTTAAATCTCAAAATATGGCTCTGAATTCTTTTATAACAAAAGAAGGACTAGAAATGGGCCGAGCTCAGGTATCACAGGCTGAAGCTTGTAAAATAGATCCCATTGCAGATATGAATCCCATATTATTAAAACCAAATGGAAATAACAAAAGCCAAGTTATAGTAAGAGGAAAAGTAGTAGGTGATATGTCTTCAAAAGAATATCATGATTACAAATTACAATTAACAGAAGTATTAGATGAGATATTTAAAGAGTTTGAAGAAAAATACGATGTGGTAGTTATGGAAGGTGCAGGAAGTTGTGCTGAAATTAACTTGATGGAAAGAGATATCTCTAATATGGGAATGGCTAAAATTGCCGATGCACCAGTTATTCTTGTGGGAGATATAGATAGAGGTGGCGTTTTTGCATCTTTAGCAGGAACAATGTTATTGCTTCCTGAGGAATATAAAAAAAGAGTTAAAGGTGTAATAATTAATAAATTTAGAGGTAAAAAAGAACTTTTAGATTCTGGAATAAAAATGTTAGAAGACATTATTAAGGTTCCAGTGTTGGGAGTTTTACCTTATACTGACATAAAAATTGAAGAAGAAGATAGTGTGACAACTAGGTTTAAACAAAAGGTAAATAGAGGAGATATGCATATAGAAGTTGTGAGAACTCCTCATATGTCTAATTTTACAGATTTTAATATATTTGAAACTCAAGAAGATGTAAGTTTAAGATATGTGGATTTTGGAGAATCTTTTGGAGATCCAGATATAGTAATTATACCAGGAACAAAATCTACTATAGATGATTTGATGTTCTTAAGAAAAAATGGATTAGAAAATCAAATAAAAGAACTACATAAAAGAGGAAAACTTGTTATAGGAATTTGTGGTGGATATCAAATGTTAGGTAAAGTTTTAAAAGACCCTTATCATGTGGAAAATGATTTGGAAGAAGTTGAGGGTATGGGACTTTTAGACGTGGAGACAACTTTTGAATTAGAAAAAACAACAACACAAGTAAAAGCACTTTTAGATGAAAATTTACAGGGATATCTTGAAAATTTAAGTGGCAAAGAAGTTAATGGTTATGAAATTCATATGGGTATAACTAAAAGAAATGAAAATAGTAATAATCTTGTAACTGTAACAAAAAAACTTGAGCAAAATTTAAATTATCAAGTTGGAAGTGTAAACAAAGAATGTAATGTTTTTGGAACATATCTTCATGGCATATTTGATGATATAGATTTTACAAGAACAATTTTAAATAATATAAGAAAAATGAAAAACTTAGAGCCAATTGAAAGTAATGTTAAATCATTTGCTGAATTTAAAAATCAACAATATGATAAATTGGCAGATTATTTAAGAGAACATTTAGATATGAAAAAAATATATGAAATAATGAATGATAGTGACAATTAGGTGATAAATATGAAAAAAATATTGATTGCAGGAACAAATAGTGGAGTTGGAAAAACAACAATTTCTTTAGGGATAATGCAAGCTTTGACAAAGAGAAATTTAAAAGTACAACCATATAAAGTTGGTCCTGACTATATAGACCCTTCTTATCATACTTTTATAACTAAAAGAAATTCAAGAAATCTTGATTCTTATATGTTAGATGATGAGAAGATAAAGTACATAGTAAAAAATGCTTCTAAAGATGCAGATATATCTGTAATTGAAGGTGTTATGGGGTTATATGATGGATATGGCATTGATTTAGATGATTGTACTAGCTCATATACATCAAAAATGCTTAAAGCACCAGTGATTTTAGTAATAAATGCAAAGGCAATGGCAACATCAGCTGCAGCAATGGTACTTGGATATAAAATGCTAGATAAAAATGTAAATATAGCTGGTGTGATTGCAAACAACGTAAAAAGTGAATCACATTATAATATTTTAAAAGAAGCAATAGAAACATATACAGGTGTGGAGGTTTTAGGATATTTCCCTCCAAATAAAGAATTTTCTTTAGAGTCTAGACATTTGGGATTAATTCCATCTGTGGAAATGGACTCTCTAAAAGCTAAGTTTGATAACTTAGCCGAGGAAATAGAAAAATATATAAATATTGATAGAATAATTGAAATAGCCGAAACTGAAGAAATTGAATCTTCTTTTAATTTAAATGAATTTATTGATAAAAACAAAGTTGAAGATAAAACAATAGCTGTAGCTTATGATAAAGCATTTAATTTTTACTATAGAGAAAATTTAGAGCTATTTGAAAAGCTGGGGATGAAAATAAAATATTTCAGCCCTATAAAAGATAAAAAACTACCATCTTGTGATTATGTTTACATTGGTGGAGGATTCCCAGAAATTTTTGCAAAAGAGCTACACGATAATAAAGAAATAAGAGAAGAAATTTTTAAGGCTTATGAGAAAAATATTCCTATATATGCTGAATGTGGTGGACTGATGTACTTAGGAGAAAAACTTCAAGACAAAGAAAATAACATTTATGATATGGTGGGAGTTTTCCAAGGTTGCAGTAAAATGACTTCATCTCTTAAACGTTTTGGATATTGTTTAGGAGAAGCTAAAGTAGATACTATTTTAGCTAAGAAAAATCAAATAATAAAAGGTCATGAGTTTCATCATTCAATATTTGAAAGTAATGAAGAATGTGCTTATCATATGAGAAAAGTTAAAGATAACAAGGTTATTGATGAGTGGGAAGGTGGATATAGCAAAAAGAATACTTTAGCAACTTATTTACATACTCATTTTTACAATAATTTAGATTGTATAGCTAATTTTATAAAAAGAGGATGTGAGTAATATGAATCTTTTATCCATATATACAGGATATGCTCTTGATTTAATCATAGGAGATCCCTATTCATTTCCCCATCCGGTGAGATATATTGGCAAATTAATTAGTATGGTAGAAAAACAAATTAGAAAGATAACATCATCAGATAAAGGCTTAAAAATAGCAGGTTTCTTTCTTTGGTTTATTGTTGTAGGATTAACATTTTGTGTTACATCTTTAATATTACAATTATTTAAGTTTAATAAAATAATTTACTTTGTTGTAAATACCATACTAATTTATACAACTTTAGCTACAAAATGTTTAAAAGATGAATCAGTAAAAATTTATAAAGTATTAAAAACTGGAGATTTAGAAAAATCAAGAATTCAGCTTTCTTATATTGTGGGAAGAGATACAACAAACTTAAATGAAAAAGAAATAGTAAGAGCAACAGTGGAAACTGTGGCAGAAAATACAGTGGATGGAATAATAGCTCCACTATTTTATGGATTTATAGGAGGAGCACCTCTTGCCATGGCATACAAAGCCATTAATACTTTGGATTCTACTGTAGGATACAAAAATGACAAATATTATTATCTAGGATTTGCTTCAGCAAAAATAGATGATATAGCAAATTATATACCAGCAAGGCTGGGAGTTGTATTACTATCTCTTGGAAGTTTATTTGTAGGGTTTAATTTTAAAAATGCTTTAAAAATAGGTATAAGAGATAGGAAAAATCACAAAAGTCCCAACTGTGCCTTTCCTGAAGGTGCAGTATCAGGAGCTTTAGGAATACAGCTTGGTGGAACAAATGTCTACTTTGGAAAAGAAGTATATAAACCAACAATTGGTGACAAAACAAGAGAAATTGAAATTGAAGATATAGTAAGAACAAATAAAATAATGTATTCATCATCAATAATATCAATGATTATTTTTACAGCTATATATTATTTAGTTGTGACATTATAAAGAAAGGTGATTGTATGAAAGACTTAGGACATGGAGCAAATGTGGATTTTATGGCAAAAGCTTTTAATAAAAATACAAAAGATATAATCGATTTTAGTTCTAACATAAATCCAAAATTAATTTCCAACTTGGAAAAGTATATTCTAGAAGGATTAAACAAAAGTACAAGTTATCCAGATATTAATTATACATCTTTGAAAAAAAATATTGGAAATTATATCAATATAAATCCAGAATTTATTATTCCAGGAAATGGAGCAACAGAAATAATTTATCTTCTTATGAAAAACATAAAAAAGAGGCTGGCTATTTTAAATCCAACTTTTTCAGAATATGAAAGAGGAGCTAGATTAAATAATTTAGAAGTTATAAATTTTATGCTAAATAAAGATGATGAGTTTAGCGTAAATTTAGATGAAATAGAAGAAAAAATTGATGAATTTGATAGTTTATTCATCTGTAATCCAAACAATCCCAATGGAAAAGTTAAAAATATTGAAAAATTATTAGAATTAATGAGCAAACACAACAAATTATTGATAGTTGATGAAACTTTTATGGAATTTGTTTATGAAGAAGAAAAATACAGTTTAATTAAATATATAAATAAATATGAAAATCTTTTTATTTTAAAAGCAGTTACAAAATTCTTTGGAATGCCAGGACTTAGACTGGGTTATGGAGTTACAAGTAATAAAAAACTAATTGAAAATATATATAAATACAAAGAACCTTGGACAGTAAACTCCTTTGCTGATACTTTATCAAATTATATTTTTAATGACAAAGATTATATAAATAATAGCAAGACATATTACTTAAAAGAAAGAAAATACATGTTAAATGCTTTAAGAAAAATTAAAAGATTAAAAGCTTATGATACAGATACAAATTTTATTTTAATTAAACTTGAAGATAAAAAAGCAGAAGAACTTAAATTACAATTATTTAAGGAGAGTAATATTTTAATAAGAGATGCATCTAATTTTGTTAATTTAGATGAAAGTTATATAAGAATTGCAATTAAAAGTCATAATGAAAACCAATTAATTTTAAAAGAATTAAATAGAATAATGGGAGAATAACATGAAATCTTATGGAATATGTCCAGCATCTTGTGGAGAATTTGTTCAAGGCTTTTTAGATAAGGAAGAATATTTGTCATCTTATGCAATTGACATGTTTTCTATTGCCACATTGGAAGAAAAAAAAGAGATTGATTTAGGGCCTAAAAAATCAAGAAAAGCCATAGAAAAGGTCTTTGAAAAATTTAATATTCCTCTGGAAGAAAGCAAAAATATATCTTTAAATTTAAAAAGCGACATACCTGTAGGCAAAGGGATGGCCAGCTCTACAGCAGATATTGGGGCTACAATTAAAGCTACACTGTCAATTTTAAATAAAAATTTAAATGATGAAGAGATATCTTTTATGGCCTCTGAAATAGAACCTACAGATTCCATTATTTTATATGAAAATTCTATTTTTAATCCTGTTAATGGAACAGTAAAAAAGTATTTATCTAGTATTGATAATGGAAGGGTGATTATTTTAGAACCAAAGGATATTTTAGAAACTAAAATAATAAGAAGTAATCCCAATTATTTAAATATAAAACTAGAAAACAAGTCAATTATTAATAAATCATTTGATTTATTAGAAAAAGGATTAAAAAATAATGATTTAAAATTAATAGGAGAAGCTTGCACTTTAAGTGCTATAGCTAATGAAAATATTCATAAAAAGCCATATTTAAATGAAGTCATTGAAATAAGCCAAAGTATGAATGCTTATGGTGTAAATATTGCCCATAGTGGAACAGTTGTGGGCATTTTAATTGATGAAAATATGGATTATGAAAAAATAATAAATCATTTAAAAAACCAACCTTTAAGTGATTATTATAAAAAAATACATTTAGCAAATATTATAGGACATGAGAAGAGGGAGGAACTAGAATGGAATATGTTAAAGACCCTAAAATGATAGAAACAAAAAGTTTCGAAATCATACAAGGAATAATCGATGATATTAGGCCTGGATATAAATTTAAAAATGAAATAGAAGAAAAAATAATCAAACGTTGTATTCATACAAGTGCTGATTTTGAATATTTAGATATATTAAAAATATCACAAACGGCAGTGCAAACTATAATAGATGCACTAAAAGATGGATGTAGTATTTATACAGATACAAACATGGCTCTTAGTGGAATTAATAAAATGAAATTAAATGCACTAGGTTGTGAATATAAATGTTTAGTTGCAGATGATAGAGTTAGAGATTTAGCTAAAGAAAAAAATATAACTAGATCAATGGCAGCTGTAGAAGTTGCTATGAGTGAAGAAGGTAAAAAATTATTTGTATTTGGTAATGCTCCAACTGCTCTTTATAAAACTATAGAAATGGTCAATGATGGTAAAGATGTAGAAGCTATAGTTGGTGCACCAGTAGGATTTGTTGGTGCAGCAGAATCTAAATATGAATTAGAAAAAACTGATATACCACATATTGTAGTTCAAGGAAGAAAAGGTGGAAGTAATGTGGCTGCTGCTATAATCAATGCAATTTTATATGCAATGTAGGTTTTAATTATGCAAGAGTATGTTTATATTGATGGAAAAAAATATAAAAGAGGATATACAACAGGTTCTTGCGCAGCAGCAGCATCAAAAGCTTCTGTTTATATGCTCTTAACTAATAAAAAAATAGAAAATATAAATATAGATACACCAAAGGGAATACCTCTAACACTAGGAGTTAAAAATATTGAACTTTGTGATAATAGCTCAACTTGTTCCATCCAAAAAGATGGAGGAGATGATATTGATGCTACACATAATATGAATATTTTTGCAAAAGCTGAGCTAATAAATAAAGAAGATGAAGATATTATAGTAACTGGTGGCATTGGGATAGGTTTAGTAACTAAAAAAGGATTGAGTGTGGAAGTTGGCAAACATGCCATTAACCCAGTTCCTATGAAAATGATTAAAAGTGAAGTTTCTAAAGTTTTAGGAGAAAATAAGATACTTTTACCAAAGGATAAATCTTTGAAAATAACAATATTTGCTCCAGAAGGTGTAGAAATTGCAAAAAAAACCTTCAATCCTAGACTAGGTATAGTAGGAGGCATATCCATACTTGGAACTACAGGAATTGTGGAACCTATGAGTGAAGAAGGTTGGAAAAAATCACTATCCATAGAAATGGAAATGAAGAAAGCTCAAGGTCTTGACAAGATTATTCTTGTACCAGGAAATCATGGTGAAGAATTTATAAGAGAACATTTACAAATAGATATGAGTAATTGTGTAAGAATGAGCAACTTTGTTGGATATATGCTAAGTGAAGCAAAAAGAATTGGATTTAAAAAAATTCTTATGGCAGGTCATATTGGTAAGTTTATAAAAATATCTGCAGGTATATTTAATACTCACAGCAAAGTTTGTGATGCTAGAAATGAAATAATGATATCTAACTTAGCTTTAATGGGTGCACCTTTAGAATTTTTAAAAGAAATAAATAAATGTGTTACAGCTGAAGGTGCAGTGGAAATCATAGATAAAAGTGAATACACAGATATTTATAATATACTTTGCAATAAGTGTAAACAAAGAGCTGAGCAGTATCTACATAATGAATTAGAAGTGGAAGTTTATATGTTCAAAATGGATAAATCAATGTTAGGAAAATCAGATAAAGCAGATTTACTTATGGAGGAATTTAGATGATTAATATTATAGGTCTTGGACCTGGTGAATTTGATTATATAACTAAAATGGGTGAAAAATTAATTTATTCTTCTGATATTTTAATTGGAGGGAAAAGAAATTTAGAATCCATAGAAAATTTTTCAGGAGAAAAAATTGTTCTTGGCAACAATCTTAAAGAAATTTTAGATTTTATAAAAAATAATCTTCATAAAAATATAAGTGTTATAGCATCTGGTGACCCTTCAATTTATGGAATAGGTAAATATTTATCAAATAATATTGAACATGAAAACTTAAATATAGTAAGTGGAATAAGTTCCCTACAGTATATTTTTTCTAAAATATTTGTGGATATGAACGATGTTTATATAACAAGTAGCCATGGTAAAATACCTGATTTTGACTATATTTTATCTCACAAAAAAGTATGTATGGTAACTGATAGCAAAATTGGACCCCATGAAATATGTAGAGAAATTCAAAAAAGAAATCTCGACAAAATAGTTGTTGTGGGTGAAAACTTATCTTATGCAAATGAAAGAATTACTATAGGAAAACCAAAAGATATCTTATCTGTAGACAAATTTGACATGAATGTGGTGGTGATACTAGATGAAAAATAATGAATTTATAAGAGGTAAGGTGCCAATTACAAAGGAAGAAGTAAGAGCCATCTCATTAAATAAATTAAATTTAAAAAATGCTAAGACTTTTATAGATGTGGGTGCAGGAACAGGAAGTGTTTCCATAGAGGCTGCTTTAACTTATGATAATTTAAAAGTTATTGCCATTGAAAGAAATGATGTGGCAATAGATTTAATAAATCAAAATGTTAATAAGTTTAATCTATCAAATATAGAGGTGATTAAAGATTATGCACCAATTGATTTAGATGTAAAAGCCGATGGAATTTTCTTAGGTGGAACAGGTAACAACTTAGAAGAAATTATTAAATGGTCTAAGGATTTGCTAATACCAGGAGGAAGGCTTGTAGCAAACTTTATATTAATAGATAACTTTTATGATACGCTAGATTTACTAAAAAAATATAACTTTGTAAATATTGATGTATCGCAATTAAGTATAAATAAATTAGAAAAACTAGGAAGTAGAGATTATTTTAAACCTCACAATCCTATTTTTATAATATCTTGTGAAAAAGGGGCAGAGAGAGAAGATGATAAATAAAGTACATTTTGTAGGAGCAGGACCAGGAGATAAAGAGTTAATTACATTAAAAGGATATAAATTACTATCAAATGCAGATGTGGTAATATATGCAGGTTCACTGGTAAATCCAGAGCTGCTTGAATATTGTAAAGAAGGATGCGAAATACACGATAGCGCCTATATGAATTTACAAGAAATAATTGAAGTAATGGAAAAAGGAATTAAAGAAGGAAAATCAGTTGTTAGACTTCAAACAGGAGATTTCTCAATTTATGGTTCTATAAGAGAGCAAGTTGAAGATTTAGCAAAATTAAATATAGATTATGATTGCACACCAGGGGTTAGCTCATTCTTAGGGGCATCATCAGCTTTAGGTGTAGAATATACAGTTCCAGAAATATCTCAATCAGTAGTAATTACTAGAATGGAAGGAAGAACTCCAGTGCCATCAAAAGAATCAATAGAATCTTTTGCAGCTCACCAAACTTCAATGGTAATATTCCTTTCAGTTCAAGAAATAGAAAAAGTTGTAGAAAAACTAATAGATGGTGGATACAAAAAAACTACTCCTATAGCAGTTGTATATAAAGCAACTTGGCCAGATGAAAAGATAGTAAAAGGAACATTAGAGGATATAGCTCAAAAAGTTAAAGATGCAGATATAAGAAAAACTGCCTTAATAATGGTTGGAGAATTTTTAGGAAAAGAATATAACAACTCTAAGTTATACGATAAGGACTTTGTACATGAATTTAGAGGATAAAAAAATAGCTATTTTATCCATAACTAATGGAGGACGAGAAAAAGCCTTAGAAATTAAAAATCACCTAAAAAATACAGATGCATTTTTTATTAAAAAAGATAATGATTATAAAAATGAACAAATCATAGTTGTAAATAAATCATTGAAGGAATTTGTTTCTGAAATATTTGATAAATACGACTATTTAATTTTTATAATGGCAACAGGTATAGTTGTAAGAACTATTGCACCATTAGTTGTGAGCAAATTTAGCGATCCAGCAATCTTAGTTATGGATGAAAAAGGACATAACATTATAAGTTTATTAAGTGGTCATATGGGTGGAGCTAATGAAATGACTTTGTATATTAGCAATTTAATCAACTCTAATCCCGTTATAACAACAGCTACAGATGTGAATAAAAAATCATCTTTAGACATGATTGCAAAAAGTTTAAATGCTCATATTGATAATTTTAGAGACAATGTTTTAAAAGTTAACTCAATGATAGTTAATAATGAAGAAGTTCATATTTATATAGATGGAAATTACAAAATAAATCATCAAGGATTTACTTTATATGATGATAAGACAGATTTAGATAAAGTAAAAAGTTTAGTTGTTGTAACTAACAAAAAAGATATAAATAAAATGTTAAATAAAGATATAGAAAACTTAAATGAAAAAATTATTAAAGTTATTCCAAAAGATATAGTAATTGGTATTGGATGTAAGAAAAATACAGATTCAGACCATATGAAAAACTCACTTTTAAAATTTTTAGATGAATATAATATTGATATTAATGGGATAAAAGAAATTGGCAGTATAGAAATCAAAAAAGAGGAAAAAGCCATAATAGACTTAGCAAAGTTCTTAGATGTGGACTTTAAAACTTTTAGTGTGGATGAAATATCAAAAGTGGATTATCTATATGAAAAATCTCAGTGGGTTAAAAAAAATGTGGGAGTTTACTCTGTATCAGATCCAGTGGCCCATTTACTAAGTGAAGGAAGGGTAATAATAAATAAGCAAAAATACGATGGAATTACATTTTCAATAGGGAGAATTGATATATGATATACGTTATAGGAATAGGACCAGGTTCTAGAAATCTAATGACTGAAGAAGCAATAAAAGCAATAGAAGATTCTGAAGTAATAGTTGGATATAAAACTTATATAAACTTAATAACAGAGTTTATAGGCGATAAAGAAGTAGTTCAAAATGGAATGAGAAAAGAAATAGAAAGATGTAAACAAGCTATAGAAATTGCGAAAACTGATAAAACAGTTGCTGTAATTAGTAGTGGTGATGCTGGTATTTATGGAATGGCAGGACTTATACTAGAGCTTTTAACAAAAGAAGAAGCTGATGTAAAAGTTAAAGTTGTTCCAGGGGTTACAGCAAGTATAGGTGCAGCAGCAGTACTTGGTGCACCAATAATGCATGATTTTTGTCATATAAGTTTAAGTGACTTACTTACTCCATGGGAAGTTATAGAAAAAAGATTAAGATTAGCTGCTGAAGCTGATTTTGTTATTTGTTTATACAATCCAAGAAGTAAAGGTAGAAGTGAGCACTTAGCAAAAGCCTTTGAAATAATGGGAGAATTTAAAGATAAATCAACTCCAGTTGGAATAGTTAAAGATGTGGCAAGAGAAGATGAAGAAAAAATAATATGTACATTTGAGACTATGGATTTTGAAAAAGTTGATATGACTACTATGGTTATAATAGGAAATAAAGCAACTTATATACATGATGACTTAATGATAACTCCAAGAGGTTATACAGTATAAAAATATAAACTTTGGAGGAGAAATAAGTGATATTAGTTTTAGGAGGAACATCAGATAGTATAGAAATATGCAATCTGTTGAATAAACATAATTTATCATATTTTGTATCTGTAACTACAGCTTATGGAAAAGAAATAGCTAGTAAATGTACAGATAAAGTACTGTTAAAAAAATTAACCATTGAAGATATGATTGAATTTATAAAAGAGAATAAAATAGATAAAGTTATAGATGCAACTCATCCCTATGCAGTAGAAGTATCGACAAATGCTATGAAGGCTTGTGAACTTTCAAATACAAGATATATAAGATTTGAAAGAGAGTCTTTAATAAATGAAATAGACTATGACAATAAATATTTAGTTGAAACAGTTGAAGAGGCTTGTGAAGTGGCAAATAAAGTTGGTAATAACATATTTATAGGAACGGGAAGTAAAAATTTAAGTATTTATAAAGAACTAATAAAAAATAAAAATTTAATAACAAGAGTTTTGCCTACAAGTGAAGTATTAATAAGCTGTGAAAATTTAGGATTTAATGCAGATAATATTATAGCTATGAAGGGACCTTTCACACAAGAAATGAATGAGTCCACATATAAACAATATGATATTGATTTAGTTATTACTAAAGAAAGTGGTATAGCAGGAGGCTTTTTAGAAAAAGTAAATGCTTGTAAAACATTAAATATTCCAGTAGTAATAATAAAAAGAAAAGAAATGAATTACCCAAATACTATTGGGAATATTGAAAAATTGATAGATTTAATTAATATTTATTAGATTATTAGGAGAGAGAAATGAAAAAAGCTATATTAGTAGTGAGTTTTGGGACAAGCTATCATGAAACAAGAAAAAAGACTATAGAAGCATGTGAAAATAAAATAAAAGAAAGTTTTAAAGATTATGATTTTTATAGAGCATTCACATCAGGAATGATAATTAATAAACTGAAAAAAAGAGACAATATGTTTATTGACAATCCAAGTGAAGCATTAGAAAAATTATACAATGCTGGATATCAAGAAGTTGTGGTACAATCACTTCATATTATATGTGGAGATGAATACAACAAGTTAAAAGATATGGTTGCACAATATGAAGATAAGTTTGATAAAATTTCTATTGGAAGACCGCTATTAACATATATTGATGATTATAGAGAAACAGTTGAAGCAGTAAAAAAAGATTTAGATAAAATGGATATAGATGAAGCAGTAGTATTTATGGGACATGGAACAGAACATGAAAGCCACTCTTCGTATCCTGCCATAGAGTATATGTTTAGGGATTATGGAATAAATGCTTTTGTAGGAACTGTAGAAGGTTATCCTGAATTAGAACAAGTTATAAAAAAATTAAAAAATAGAAATATAAAAACAGTAGATTTACTTCCATTTATGTTAGTAGCAGGAGATCATGCTATAAATGATATGGCAAGTGATGAAGAAGATTCATGGAAGACTATTTTAGAAAAAGAAGGATTCAATGTAAAGGTTCATGTAAAAGGATTAGGAGAAAATCCATATATACAAGAAAAATTCAAAAATCATGCTCTAGATTGTATGAAAGAATTACAAGAAGCTAGTATTTAATATTGGAGGAAGAAGAAATGGCAAAATTTTATGGAATAGGGACAGGACCTGGAGATAGCTCTTTATTAACAGTAAAGGCAGTAGATACACTAAAAAATATAGACGTATTATATACTCCAGAAGCTAAAAAAGGTGGAGACAGTTTAGCTTTATCAATAGTAAAAAAATATTTACCTGAAGATTTAGAAATAAAATCTAGACATTTTCCAATGAGTAATGATAGTTTTGAAAAAATCCAAGTATGGAATGATGTTTCATCAGAGATAGTATCAGATGTTAAAGATGGTAAAGATGTTGGATTTATAACATTAGGAGACCCTATGATATACAGCACTTATGTATATGTAATGGAAAGATTAATGGAAGATATAGAGGTTGAAACTATACCGGGAATATCATCATTTTCAAATATAGCTTCAAATCAAAATTACCCATTAGTAATGGATACAGACCCTCTTATGGTAATACCATGTACAATGGAGGAAGAAAAAATTGATGAGGCTTTAGGAAAATACGATTGTTTTGTATTGATGAAAGTTTATAAAAAAATAAATATGATACTAGAAAAGCTTGAAAAATACGATTTAATAGATCATGCCATATTAGTAAGTAACTCATCTCAAGAAAGAGAAGAAGTATTTACTAATTTAAGAGATGATAAAATAGATGAGAAAATATCCTATTTCTCAACAATATTAGTAAATAAAAATCGTAACACAAGGTAGTATTTAAATTCCTAAAAATTAAGGAGACATATTATGAAGATAGTAGTTGGAACTAGAGGTAGTAAATTAGCCCTTGTTCAAACTAATTGGGTAGTTGATGAATTAAAAAAAGCTAATCCAGAAATTGAGTTTGAAGTAAAGATTATAAAAACAAAGGGTGATTTAGTAACACATCTACCTCTACATAAAATAGGAGATAAGGGATTATTTACAAAGGAAATAGAACAGCAACTTTTAGATAAAGAAATAGATTTGGCAATTCATAGTATGAAGGATATGCCATCAAGCTTACCAGAAGGTTTAAAATTTGCAAGTATTCCAAAAAGAGAAGATCCAAGAGATGTTCTTGTTTTAAAAGAAGGATACAATGATATAAATGATTTGCCAAAGGGTGCTAAAATTGGAACTGGAAGCAAAAGAAGAACATATCAACTTTTAAAATATAGACCAGATTTAGAGATAGTTCCTATAAGAGGAAATATCGATACTAGAATAAGAAAAATAGAAGATGAAAATTTAGATGGAATAGTACTAGCTGCTGCAGGACTAAATAGGGCAGGTCTTAATCATCATATAAGTTATCATTTGCCAGTAGATATTATGATTCCAGCACCAGCACAAGGAGCTTTAGCCCTTGAAATAAGAGAAGATGATTCTAATATGGAAGAAATTATTTCTCATATTAAAGATGAAATGACAGAAATTCAAGTTGCAGCAGAGAGAGGTTTTTTAAGGGGAGTAAATGGAAGTTGTCATATTCCAATGGGGGCTTATTGTGAAATAAAAGATAATAAACTAAACTTAAGTGGACTTTATGGAGATGAAGAAGGAAATAAACTTGTAATAAAATCTATTACTGGAGCTATTGAAGAAGCTGAAAAAATAGGATTTGAATTAGCTAAAAATATACTTAAAGAGTATAATAGCTTATAGTAAATTTAAGGAGCATGAAATTATGAAAGGAAAAGTTTACTTAGTAGGGGCAGGTCCTGGCGATTATAAACTTATGACATTAAAAGGCTTAGAATGTATAAGAAAATCAGATGTAATAGTTTATGATAGATTGGCTAATATTAATTATTTAAAGGAAGCCAAAGAAGACTGTGAATTTATAAATGTGGGAAAAGCATCAAGTAATCATTTATTACCACAAGGTGATATAAATAGATTAATAGCTGATAAAGCATTAGAAGGAAAAGTAGTAACTAGATTAAAAGGCGGAGATCCTTATGTATTTGGTAGAGGTGGAGAGGAAGCTGAAATTCTTAGAAATGAAAATATTGACTTTGAAGTTGTACCTGGAATAACGTCTGCCATAGGTGGATTATGTTATGCAGGAATTCCTATAACTCATAGGGATCATGCTTCATCATTTCATGTAATAACAGGCCACCCAAGAAATGATGGTAAGGAAACAAAAGAAATAGATTGGGAAGCTTTAGCTCATGTTAAAGGAACACTAGTATTTTTAATGGGAATTGCTAATTTAAAACATATTAGCGAAAACCTTATAAAAGAAGGGAAAGATAAAAATACACCTGTTGCATTTATAAGTTGGGCAACTAGATATAATCAAAGGGTTGTAACAGCAACACTGGAAAGTGCTTATGAAGTTGCTATAAAAGAAAATATAAAACCACCTACATTGATAGTAGTTGGAACAGTTGTAAATCTTAGAGAAAAGTTAAATTTCTTTGAAGAAAAACCGCTGTTTGGAAAAAATATACTTGTGACTAGAAGTAGAACTCAAAGCAGTACTTTAGTTGAAAAAATTTCTGATTTAGGTGGAAATCCAATAGAAATACCAACTATAAAAATAGAAAAGATTGAAAATAACGTAGAGTTAGAAGAAGAAATAAATAATCTTAAAGATTATTCATATATAATATTTAGCAGTAAAAATGCAGTAGATATATTCTTTGATAAATTAAATGAAATGGGATATGATTCAAGAGCCTTATATAATATAAAAATATGTGCAGTTGGTGCTGAAACTGCAAGACATATAAAAACAAGAGGAATTAATCCCGATATAGTTCCTAAAAAATATATAGCAGAAGAACTTTATGAAGAATTAAAAGATATTATTGAAGAAAATGATAAAATTTTAATTCCGAGGGCAAAAAATGCTAGAGGTTTTTTAGTGGAAAAACTAAGCAAAAAATGTTTTGTAAAAGAAGTACTTACTTATGAATCTGTAATCGATTATTCTAAAAAAGATGAATTACTAGATATAATGGAAAATGAAAATGTGGATTATATTACTTTTGCCAGTTCTTCAACAGTTAAAAACTTTATGACTTTAATTGGAGAAGGAAACATAAACAAATTAAAATTAATAAAAATAATTTCTATAGGTGACATCACAAGTAAAACTATAAAAGAATTTGATTTAGATGTTTATAAACAATCTGATGAAGCTACAATTGCAAGTATGATAGATGCAATATCAAATGATAAATTTAATTTAAATACAGGAGTATTAACATGTTAAGAAGACCAAGAAGATTAAGAAGTACAAAAGCTATAAGAAATTTAGTAAGAGAAACAAAATTACAAATTGAAGACTTAATATATCCATTATTTATAGTTGATGGAGAAAATATAAAAAGAGAAATACCTTCAATGGAAGGCGTTTATCATTTTTCAGTGGATATGTTAGAAGATGAAATAAAAGAATTAACAGAACTTGGAATAGAACATGTATTACTATTTGGAGTTCCAGATGATGAGAAAAAAGATTGTTGTGCAAGTGAAGCTTTTAATCCAGAAGGTGCAGTTCAAAGAGCTATAAGAAAAATAAAAGAAATAAATCCCCAAATGAGTGTTATATGTGATGTATGTATGTGTGAATATACTGATCACGGTCATTGTGGAATATTAACAGATAGCGGATATGTACATAATGATAAAACATTAAATTATCTTGGCAAAATAGCATTAAGTTATGCAGAATCTGGAGCAGATATGGTAGCACCATCTGATATGATGGATGGAAGAATTGGGGCCATAAGAGAAGTTTTAGATAATAATGGATTTGAAAATGTAGCAATAATGGCCTACAGCGCTAAATATGCTTCAGCTTTTTATGGACCATTTAGAGATGCAGCAAATTCAGCACCTCAATTTGGAGATAGAAAAACTTATCAAATGGACCCAGCAAACTCAAATGAAGCAATAGTTGAAGGTAAATTAGATGTAGCTGAAGGTGCTGACATAATAATGGTTAAACCGGCTCTATCTTATTTAGATATAATTCAAAGATTTAAAGATAACTTTGATTTACCAATAGCAGCTTATAATGTAAGTGGTGAATATTCTATGTTAAAATTAGCTGTTAAACAAGGATTATTAAATGAAAGTGCAATTTACGAAGCAGTTATGTCTATAAAAAGAGCAGGAGCAACTATAATAATCACTTATTTTGCTAAAGATATAGCTAAAATGTTAAAAAATAGCTAGTTATTAAAAGTGATAAATATATGGGAGGAAAAACTATGAGTAATAAATTTGTTTTATCATATAGTGGTGGAAAAGACTGTATATTAGCTTTATATAGAAAAATAGAGCAAGGAGATATTCCAGTAGCTTTACTGACTACAGTAAAAAAGTCATCTGAAGAAACTTGGACTCATGGTTTAAGTTTTGACTTACTAGAGCAAGTTAGCAAAAGTTTGGAACTCCCTATAATTTATGCCCAATGTGATGTATCTGAATATGAGGATGTATTTGAAGAAAAGTTAAGAGAAGCTAAAAAAATGGGCGCCACATCTGTAGTATATGGAGATATAGATATAGCTCATCATAAACAGTGGGGAATTGATAGATCTAAAAATGCAGGTCTAGATTATGAATTTCCTCTTTGGCAAGAAGATAGAGAAAAACTTGTTTATGAAGTTATAGATAGTGGTTTTAAAGCAGTAATAAAAAAAGTAAACTTAGATTATCTTAGTGAAGATTTTCTAGGAAAAACACTTACTAAGGAATTAATTGAAAAGATTAAATCTAAAGGAGTGGACCCTTGTGGTGAAAATGGAGAATATCATACTTTTGTAGTTGATGGGCCCATATTTGATTATAAAATAAATATTAAACATGATGAATCAAAAATAGAAGAAAATTATGCATTATCCATAATGTAACAATGAAAAAATACCTTAAAGTTTAGTTAAAAACATCTTTAAGGTATTTTTATTTTTAAAGTTTTTAAATTACAATATAATTAAACTAAATAATTAAAATAGTAGGGAGTAAAAAATGTTTTATCCAATAAACTTAAAAATAGATGATATGAAAATAGTTATAATAGGTGGAGGAAAAGTTGCCTATAGAAAGTGTATGAATTTTTTGGCTTTTAATAAAAAAGTATTAGTAGTTAGTAAAGAGTTTGTAAAAGAATTTGAAGAAATTAAAGAGCAAGTTGAAATAGTAAAGGGTGCTTATAATGAAAAATATATAAAAGATGCCTTTGTTGTTGTGGCTGCCACTAATAATAAAGAAGTAAATCGTGAGATAGGTATTTATTGTAGGCAATACAACAAGTTAGTTAATGTGGTAGATGATAAAGATTTATCTAATTTTACAGTACCATCCTTTGTAAAAAGGGGAGACTTGTTATTGAGTGTATCTACAGGAGGAAAAAGTCCTTCATTATCTAGAAAGATAAGAAAAGATTTAGAAGAAGTGTATGATGACAGCTACGAAGAGTATGTAGAACTTCTAGGACAAGCTAGAGAGATGATAATTGAAAATACGAGTGATATAAAAGAAAGAAGAAAAAGATTAAAAGAACTTCTAGACTTAAGTTTTGATGAACTTAGAAGAATAATAAAGTTATAAAAAGTAGTATAAATCCTTTTATAAAGATAAAAACTAATTTTAAAATAAGTTTTAGGAGGTAATACAAATGAAAGTAACATTTCAGGGAAATCCCATAACACTAAAAGGCAATCAAATTAAAGTAGGAGATGATGCACCAGACTTTACATTAGTAGATAATGATTTAAACTCATTTAAATTAAGTGATACAAAAGGGAAAAGAGTATTTTTAACAGTACCATCTTTAGATACACCAGTATGTGATATGGAAATTAGAAAATTCAATGAAGAGGCAACTAAATTAGGAGAGCACATAAGTGTTTATGCCATATCTATGGATTTACCATTTGCCCAAGGAAGATGGTGTGGTGGAGCTGGAATAGATAGAGTAAAAACAGTGTCAGATTATAAAGATAGGGAGTTTGGAAATAATTATGGAGTTTATATAAATGAGTTAGGACTTTTATCTAGAGCAGTCTTTATAGTAGATGAAAATAATAAAGTTGTATATGTGGAATATTTAAATGAAATAACTGAAGAACCAGATTATGAAAAAGCATTAGAAGCCCTTAAATAAAATAATCCAGGGAGAGTATTTTACTTTTCCTGGATTTTTATTTTTTATTTTCAGCTAAAAGCTTTAAAATATTATTTTTATGATAGTTATAAATAGATTCATTTAAAACATTATCTGAGTAACAAACTTTTTTCTCAATTAAATATAAACCATGAACGTGATGAATTAAATTTTCACAGCGGTCAAAACAGCTATATAAAGTATTTAAGCGATAAGATTCATTAGATAAAGGTAATTCATCAACTAGATGATTGTAGTATTCTTGTAGAGAATCAAATTTTTCATTAAGTTTTTTATAAGATAAAGAAAAATCCAAACCTTCTATCATGGAATTAATAATATTTATGCAATCATCATAAGCTAAGTTAAAAGATTTCCACAGATGATCTATATACTTATGTCTACTTACACCAAAATTAACAATTAAAGCTATAATAACACCTACCAACGTATCTATGGTACGCATTATAGAGTAAGTAAGAGGATGATTATTGCCAACACCCAGGCAAATAGAAATAAAAGTAACAGAAGCGATGGCAGAAGAGTCATAAATTTTAAGTTCATTGCAAAGATGAATAATAAAAATAACACCTAAAGTTGCAGAAATTATATTAGTAAACAAAAAACGGGCACATAAATAACCAACTAAACCACCGACTAAAGTTCCAATAATCCTAGAAAAAGAATCATCTAAGGAGTTTTTTATTGTATTTTTTATGGAAAATATACAGACAGAAACAGTATAGACAGGTGTTTCCACAATGCCCAAATAACCAGCAAAAGTTGCAAGAAAAACAGCAATACCAGTTTTAATATTTCTCATTCCTATTTTTTTCATATAGAACTCCTTTATTGTATAAGTTAATTAATAATATTATTTCTATTGTTGAGGAAGATTATTATTAGAATTTTCTTTGATATAAAGATGTTTGGTAACGAATAAATGAATTGGAAATAAAAAAACTATTCACTTTTTCTGAAAATACAATATAATAGAAAGGTATTATTTTTTAAGAAATGAAAAACAATAATGTTTTTACATATAAATTCAACAAGATATTTGACTATATTGGAGGAAACAATATGAAAACTATAAAGAAAATAGTAATAACTGGAGGTCCTTGTTCTGGTAAAAGTACAATGCTTAACTTAATAGAAAATACTTTTAAAGAAAAAGGATATAAGGTTTTAATAGTTTCAGAGACAGCAACAGAATTAATAAGAGGTGGAATTTCACCCCTTGGCGGAAAAGAAAATATGTTCATATTCCAAGACTATCTTTTAAACCTTCAATTCAAAAAAGAAGAAGTTTATGAAAAAGCTGCAGCTGAAATGGATGCAGATAAAATAATAATACTTTATGATAGAGGATTATTAGATAATAAAGCCTATGTTTCAAAAGATGAATTTGAAGTTATATTAGATAGATTTGGGACTACTGAAAATGAATTAATAGATAGATACGACTTAGTATTACACTTAGTTACTACAGCTAATGGGGCTGAAGAACACTATACACTTGCTAATAATGCAGCAAGAAGTGAATCTTTAGATGATGCAAGAAAATTAGACGAATTAACAATGAATGCTTGGGTTGGACATCCTCGTTTAAGAATATTTGATAACTCTACAGATTTTGAAGGAAAAGTTGAAAGAGTATTAAAAGAAATCTACAATGATTTAGATGAACATATGCCAACGGGAACTATACGTAAGTACTTAGTAAATGTGGAAAATATAGACATAGATAGTATAATAAATACTTCAGAAAAAATGGATATAGTTCAACATTATCTAAAATCTTCTAATTCAAATGTGGAAAGAAGAATTAGACAAATAGGAAATGGAGAAAACTATTCATATTACTATACAGAAAAAGAAAAAGTTAATAACTATAGAACATTTAGAAAAGAAAAGAAAATAAGTGATAAATTATACTTAACTTATCTATCAGAAATAGATAACCAACTTTTCACTATAATAAAAACTCGTCATTGTTTTGTATATGAAAATCAATACTTCAAATTAGATGTATTTAACAATGATAAAAAATATGGAATATTAGAAATAGAAGCTACAGATCAAAATGGAAAGATATTACTTCCAGATTTCTTAAATATAACAGCAGATGTAACTAAAGATTCAATGTACTCAAATTATGAAATTTCAAAAAGAAATTATGTAGGTAAATAGATATGAAGCACTTTCATAAATTATATGGAAGTGCTTTTTGATTCTTAAAAAGAATAATCCAAATAAGTAAAATAGTGCTACTATTTAAGTAAGCTGACCCTAAAGTATCATCTGAAGGGGAAGGTAATCATAATATTGATTTAATCTGATTACGAAGACTAGTTTTAAGTAAAAAGATATGGAAATAATAAATTTATTTTTAGTAATTTAAATTTATATATCCATCTTCTAATTTGTCAGCAAAACATTTTTAGGAGGAAAAATATGATTTATGATCCAAAATCAAGTAAAGCAGAAGAATTTATCAATCATGAGGAAATTTTAGAAAGTTTAGAGTATGCAAAAGCAAATAAAGATAATAAGGAATTAATAAAAGAAATATTAGATAAAGCAAATAAAGCAAAAGGCTTAACTCATAGAGAAGCTGCCCTACTATTAGAATGTGAAGATAAAGAATTAATTGAAAAAATGTTCATATTGGCAGAAGACCTTAAAAAGAGATTTTATGGTAATCGTATAGTAATGTTTGCACCTCTGTATTTATCAAATTATTGCGTAAATGGATGTATATATTGTCCATACCATGCTAAAAATAAAGAAATTGCAAGAAAGAAACTAACACAAGAAGAAATAAAAAGAGAAGTTATTGCACTACAAGATTTAGGACATAAAAGGCTTGCATTAGAAGCTGGTGAAGATCCAAAGAATAATCCAATAGAATACATATTAGAATGTATAAATACTATTTATAGCATAAAGCATAAAAATGGAGCTATAAGAAGAGTTAATGTTAATATAGCTGCAACAACAGTTGAAAATTATAGAAAATTAAAAGAAGCAGGAATAGGAACTTATATTTTATTCCAAGAGACTTATAATAAAGAATCTTATGAAAAACTTCATCCAACAGGACCTAAACATGATTATAATTATCATACAGAAGCTCATGATAGAGCTATGGAAGCAGGAATAGATGATGTAGGCCTTGGGGTATTATATGGACTTAGTACTTATAAATATGAACTAGTAGGAATACTAATGCATGCAGAGCATTTAGAAGCTCGATTTGGCGTTGGTCCACATACTATAAGTGTGCCAAGACTTCGTCCAGCAAATAATATTGATGTTTCAGACTTCCCAGATGCATTATCAGATGAAATATTCCAAAAGATAGTAGCTATAATACGTTTATCAGTACCTTATACAGGAATGATAGTTTCAACAAGAGAATCTCAAAAAACTAGAGAAAAAGTTTTACATTTAGGTGTTTCTCAAATAAGTGGAGCATCATCAACAAGTGTTGGAGGATATGCTGATAGAGCAGAAGGTATTAAAGAGGAAATAACAAGTGCTCAATTTGATGTGGATGATGATAGAACATTGGATGAAGTTGTTAATTGGTTACTAGATATGGATTATATACCAAGTTTTTGTACAGCGTGTTATAGAGAAGGAAGAACAGGAGATAGATTCATGTCCCTATGTAAAAGTGGTCAAATAGCAAACTGTTGTCAACCAAATGCTATTATGACTTTAAAAGAATACTTAGAAGATTATGCGTCTGAGGAAGTAAAAAAATCAGGAGAAGCATTAATAGAAAAAGAAGTTAAAAAAATACCTAAAGATAAAGTAAGACATATAGTAGAAGATAGATTACTTAAAATAGCCAATGGAGAACGTGATTTTAGATTTTAATTTATAAATTTAACGTTATTTTAAAGAGGGTGCCTATGGTATCCTCTTTTTTAATCAAAATAAATAAGGATAATTAATATGTATTATGAATATTATTTTGTAATGAAACAAAATTTGAGGTGATAAAATTTGAAATTAATTTCTTACAACATACATGTTGGTATGGATGAATTTAGAAGATTTACCTTGTTTCAACTTATAAAATATTTGAAAGAACAAGATGCAGATATTATTTGTTTGCAGGAAGTTTTATATTATCAATTTAATCTTATGAAATTGCTTTTAAAAATGGACGGCATATTTGGTCTTCATGTTAATAATAAAAAAATGAAATTTGGCATTTGTATTTTAAGTAAAAGAAAAATAATAGAAAGTAATCATTTCTTACTTACTAGTAAAAAAGAACAGAGAGGGCTGTTGAGTATTAATAGTACAGATTTACTTATTATAAATACCCATTTAGGTTTAGATAGTGATGAAAGAAAGTTACAAATAAGTGAAATATTAGATTTTGCAAAAGGTAAATGTGGTTATATTATAATTTGTGGAGATTTTAATGAGAAAAATATAAATTTATTTTCTTACAATGATATAGCAAAATATTTATCAAAAGATATGAAACCTACCTTTAATAAACATAGAATCGACTATATTTTTATGAGTAAAAATATAAAACCTAAATATTATGAGGTGGATGAAGTATTTTATTCAGATCACTTTCCTATTATTGTGGAGATATAAAAATTTAATAAGATTACTTTAATTAATAGAAGGAGGAATATTTATGAGTAGTAATGGAAATCTACTTCAAATGGTTTTTGATGGAGTTTGGGAAACAGGGGAAATGATATTTAAATATTTTACTAAAGAAGAAGTAAAAAAAGCTCCTTTGGAGATATTTTTTGAAAAAGTTGGTTTGTGTAACAAAGATCAAGAATATCCTAAATTGGTAGAAAAAGTTGTAAAAAAAAATAAAGAAATTTATAAAGTTCAATGTCCTATAGGCCTTGGAAAGTCAGATTTTAAAAAACATGCAGATGCTTTGGAAGTTTTTTTAGGAAAAGATGTTGAAATTAAATCAACTAAAGGATTTATATATATAGAAATGACTTTTTTATAAAAAATATAATTTGAATTTACAGAAAATTAAAATTTTATTGACTATTCTAACATATACCCCTTATAATAGATACATGGGAAATATAAAGGGAGACATTTAAGGAGGTCATAATGAAGAAAATTAATAAAGATATAATAATAGTAGGATTTGCATTATTTGCAATGTTTTTCGGTGCAGGAAATTTATTATTTCCACCATTTTTAGGACTTATAACAGGTAAAAGTTGGTTAATTGGATTCTCAGGATTTATTTTAGCAGATGTAGGTTTATCATTACTTGCAATACTTGCCATAGCAAAATGTAGTGGTGAAGTTGGTAAAATATTCTCAAGAGCAGGTCATAAATTATCTATTGCTCTAGGATGTGCAATAATGATTTGTATAGGGCCACTTCTTGCTATACCAAGAACAGCAGCAACAACATTTGAAATGGGTATTCAGCCAATATTTAATAATTTTAATGCAGTGATATTTTCAGTAATATTCTTTGCAATAACATTATTATTAACAATAAAACCGTCAAAAGTTGTTGATATAATAGGTTCTTACTTAACACCAGCTCTATTAATAGCATTATTAGTATTAATAGGAATGGGAATATTTAATCCATTAGGGAATATTGAACCATCAACAATACATAATGTGTTTTCAGAAGGTATATTCCAAGGGTATCAAACATTAGATGCACTAGGAGCAGTTTCTTTAGGAGCAATAGTTATAACAAGTATCGCAAATAAAGGATATACTAAAAAAGAAGAGCAATTTAGTATAACATTTAAAGCTGGATTAGTAGCAGGAGCAGGTTTATTTTTAGTTTACGGAGGATTAACATATCTTGGAGCTACAGTATCAACTATGTTTGATACAACTGTATCTCAAGCAGGACTTATAGTTTCTATAACAGAGATGTTATTAGGATTACCAGGTAAAGTAATACTTGGAATAATAGTTGCACTAGCATGTTTAACTACAGCAATAGGTTTAACATCTGCAACTGGTCAATACTTTGCCAAACTTACAAATAATAAATTAAAATACGAGGTAGTAGTTACAGTAGTATGTTTATTTAGTTTAGTAGTATCTAATTTTGGCGTTAGTACAATAATACAATTCTCAGCGCCAATATTAACATTTGTATATCCACCAACAATAGTTTTAGTAGTATTCACACTATTTGGTGATAATATTAAAAATGATAATGTATTTAAATTTGCAACATATGCTGCACTATTTATAAGTATATTAAATATAATAAGTGACTTTGGAGTTAATGTTCCAGTAATAAAGAGCTTACCATTAGCTAGTTTAGGATTTAACTGGGTAGTACCTGTGGCTATAGCTGCGGGAATAGGATATTTTGTTAAATCAAAAAATAATTCACAATCTAAATTAGAAAGAAAATCAGCATAGAGATTTAAATAAATACAAAAGTCTTTTAGCATATAGCTAAAAGGCTTTTTTCTATGGGAAACTTTGTTATATATCTTAGTAATAGAGAATTATTTTAACTCATAAATATTAATAGTACATAAAAATAAAAGGAGAATTAATATTTATGGAACGTGAAATAGTTGCTATAGGCGCAGGAATTTCTGGTTTAACTGTAGAACTCTTCTTGCAAAGAAAGTTTTTTTGTAACTGTTATAGATGATTAATTTAAACCAGGGGGATCATATGGTATTTTTAAAAGAAAATATGTTATATTTTAACAAGGCTGTGCCATGATATATGGATTTAGAGAGATAGGATTTATTTGTTTTTAATCCTTTGTAAGAATCAATAGATATAATAAAACATGGTTCAAAGGATAAAAATATTTTACAAAAACTCGTAAATACAATTTTTAATAATGGTGGTGTAATAGAAAGTATAAAAAATGAATCACATACATTGGAAAATGTATTTTTAAATCTTACTGGGAAAAGATTAAAAAATTAATATGAGGTGGATAAAGTTGATTTTGTTAACTCTAATAAAAAAAGAAATAAAGGAGTTTTTTAGAAATAAAAGTGATGTAATTGTCATGCTCATATTCCCAGTAATTCTTATTTTTGTTATGGGTAAGTCACTTGATGACTTAATGAGCGTGGAGAAAAATATATTTAATAATAAGACTATATACTATAGGGTAAATATGCCAATTAATAATAAAAAGAATTTACAAATTTTTCATGATTTTATGATTAATTTTGAGAAAAAAACAAATGTGAAATTTATAGAAAATAAGAATTATAGAGAAGTTATAAATGATGTAAATAATAATAAAGCCATATGCTTTATGGATATTTATGATAATAAAATTAATTATTTTAGAAATGAGAAAAAAGAAAGTACAGAAAGTAAAATATTTAGAAATTTATATGAACAATATATGAGAAAGTATTCTTTTTTGAAAACAATGAGCAAGTCTAATTTAAATCAAATGACAAATCTATCAAATTACCAGATGAAAATTTTATTAAAAGATGAAAATATAAATGAAGAAGAAATAAACTCTTATACATATTACACTTTTGCTGAGCTAATCTTAATTATTTTATACATATCAACATTAACATCCATATCTATGTATAAGGAAAGATTTTTACATACCATGACTAGATTGAAAGTTTCTAATACTAATAGATTTAATATACTTGCATCAAAAATAGCTTTGGGGATAATTATAGGATTAATGCAAACACTTGTAGTTTATATTGTCAGTACTAAATTACTTCATGTTAATTGGGGAGACAACTTAACCTACATAATGCTTGTTTTAATTTCATTTATAATATTTAGTTCGGTCTTAGGAATATTTATATCCATTATTTTTCATAATCAAAAAACAGCCTACACAGTTAATAATATTCTTATAATTATAATGGGATTTTTAGGAGGATCTTATGTTCCTATTTGTTTAGTGAAATCATCGAAAATTACAAGTTTTCTTTGTAATATTATGCCAAACTATTGGGCCAATATTGCCTTACTTGGACTACATTATAATATGGAAACAAAATATTATATTATTTCCATACTTATATCACTTAGTTTATCACTTATTATGTTGATAGTGGGAAATTTCATATCAAAGCAAAGGGTTGGTGGTAACTTTGATTAGTCTAATAATAAATACCATGAAATTACTTATGAAAAAGAAAAGTTATATTCTAATGGGAGTTATATTACCAGCTTTTGTAATAATATTTTTTACTTTTGAGTTTGGAAGTGAATATAAATTTAAAGTAGGAATAATAGATAAGGATAATTCTTATGCATCTGAGGAAGTTATAAGAGTAATAGATGAATTAGAAGATGTAGAAACTGTTAATATTAACGAAAAAGATTATAAAATGCTTTTAGTTAGTCAACAAATCCAAATGGCTATAATTATAAACAATGATTTTCAAGAAAAGCTTTTAAATAATGATGATAACAACATAATAATAAAATCTATCAATGAAAGTAATGTCAATGCAGTTATAAAAAATATGATAGAGCTAAAATGTGAAGATTTATCAATGATATCAAATATAAGCAATAAAGATATAAATAATTTTAAAAAATTTAATGAAAATTATAAAGATGAAGGTACAAAGTTAAGTTTAAATGATATAGATGAAAGTAGGCCGCAAATTGAAAAATCTCTGGGATTAATCATGTTTATTGTATTTATCATTTGTGGAAATATATCAAATTTTTTGATTGAAGATGAGGAAAACAAAACAAAAATTCGTATTCTTAGCTCGGGAATAAGTAAATGGAAGTATTATTTTTCCTTAGTTTTTGTCTTTTATATAATGTCATTTTTAACTATTTTTGTTTATTATTTGATGTGTAAAATATTTAGTATAAATTTGGGGATGGAAAATAGTTTGTACTTTCTTATTGTGATGATGTTTTTGAATCTTTTAGCTTTAAGTTTTAATTTATGTATAGTTGCTTTTACAAGAAGCAGATATACTTCGACTATAGTGAATATTTTGATAATAGTTCCTTGTTGTATGTTAAGTGGTGTGTTTTGGAATTTTAATGTTATGACAGGTAATTTTCAGAGAATAGGGAGATTTATGCCAACTAGATGGGTTATACTTTCTGTTGAAATATTGCAAAGAACTAATAATTTACAAAGTATAAGTAGATATTTATACTCACTTACAATACTATCAATTGTATTTTTTGTAATAACTTTTATTAAATTAAGAACAAATAAAGAAATTTAAAATTTATAAAATCACCACAAAATAGTTGTAGATCATAACCAGAAAAAGGCAGCTTGATTTTTGTAGGATATCCAACTTCAGGTTTAATTGTCAATTCAAGATTTTCACTATAAGTACTATTTTCATAAGGTAAAATACCAACTAAAATTGATCTATCTTGAGAGTGTTCATCAATTATATTGGCAGAAATACTATCTATAACAACTTTATTATCTAAATCAGCCATAGCAGACATCCGTATATATAAACTTATTTTTTATTAAAATATGAAATTGAATAGTATTATGTTAATATTATTAGAGCTAATTTAATGTGGATTACCTTAAGGAAAAAGAGGGTAATATAGATAATACGTTTAATATATTGTAAAATAAAAATTACTATAGGATTTAGAAATAAAAATTAGGAGATGAGATAATTGATAAGAGATAGAGTTAGAATAGTATATAGAAATAATTATGAAAGAATAGTGGAAGAAAGTAATGTGAGAAATTTTAGAGCATTAATAGATTGGATGGAAGAATTTAATGAAGGTAATCAAGTGCCATCTTTAGTTTTATTTGGGAGAGATTTAGGAAGTAATTTTTCTATAAATAAAAGTAATGTAAAAATAATAGAGTTTATAGATTAATAAATTTAACAACCTATGAAGTTTTGAAACATAAAATATACCAAAAGACAAAATTAGTTACATTGGGAGGTGACTATATGAGCTTACATGAAGAAGCTTCTTCCATAGTAAAAAAGCTCTCTTTAGAAGAAAAGTGTAAATTTTGTTGTGGTATGGATTTTTGGGAATTGTTTTTTGCAGATAAAGTAGATATTCCATCTATCATGATATGTGATGGTCCCCATGGTCTTAGAAAAGAAATTAAAAACAACTTTGATTTTATAGGTAGTCAAGTTGAAAAGGCAACTTGTTTTCCTACATCAACTGCATGGGCATCATCATTTGATGAAGATTTAATTTATAGAGTTGGCAAAGCTTTAGGAGAAGAATGTAGAACAGAAAATGTGGCAGTTCTTTTAAGTCCAGGAATTAATATAAAAAGAATTCCTATATGTGGACGTAATTTTGAATATCTTAGTGAAGATCCTTATTTAAGTGGAAAAATATCAGCTGCATTAATTAAAGGAATACAAAGTAAGGGTGTGGCAGCATGTTTAAAACATTTTGCTGCTAATAATCAAGAAAAAAATCGATATACAGTAAATGCCATAATTGATGAAAGAGCTCTTAGAGAAATTTATTTAAAAGGATTTGAAATTGCCATAAAGGAATCAAACCCTTGGTCAATTATGATGGCTTATAATAGATTAAATGGCAAGTATTGTTGTCAAAATAATTATTTAATTAATGATATATTGAGAAAAGAATGGAACTATAAAGGATGTATAATTAGTGACTGGGGAGGCGTCAACGATATTGTTGAGAGCATTAACAATGGATTAAATTTGGAGATGCCTGGTTATAATGATGATTATTACAAAAATATAGAACAAGCAGTAAAAAATAATAAAATTAAAGAAGAAATTTTAGATGAATCTGTTACAAAAGTTATTGAACTAATTTTAAAATATAAAGAAAGCAAAAAAATACCTTATAAATGTAATATACAAGAACATATTGATTTAGCTGAAGAAGTTGCTGAAAATAGTGCAGTATTATTAAAAAATGATGATAAACTTCTTCCGGGAAATATTAATCAAAATATAGCTATAATAGGAAGATTAGCTAAAGAACCCGTAATTCAAGCTCTTGGTAGTTCAAAAGTTAATCCAAATACAAATGATAATGCCTGTGATGCATTTATAGATAATAAATGTAAAATATCCTATGCTCCAGGTTATTCTTTTGAAGATGACAAAAATGATAAATTTTTATTAAAGGAGGCTATTGAAGTATCGAAAGATAAAGATATTGTATATTTATTTGTAGGCTTACCTAAATATGTTGAAGCTGAAGGCTATGATCGTAAAAATATGAACTTACCAAAATCCCATGAAAATTTAATTTATGAAATTGGAAAAATAAATAAAAATTTAGTTGTAGTACTGCAATGTGGTTCTGCTATAAAAATGGATTGGAGTCATATTCCAAAGTCTATTTTATTAACTCATTTAAGTGGAGCTAGGGGAGGTCATGCAACTGTAAATTTGTTACTGGGAAAGAAAAATCCAAGCGGCAAATTAAATGAAACATATGCCAATAATTTAGAAGATTATCCATCATTTAAATTTTATCCAGGAGATAGAAATCATTTAGAATATAGAGAAAGTATTTTTGTAGGGTATAGATATTTTGATACAGCTCAGAAAGAAGTTAAATATCCTTTTGGATTTGGACTCTCATATACAACATTTGAATATAATAACATGAAAGTTAAAAATAATAATAATTTAGTAGAAGTACATGTTACTATTACTAATACAGGAAATTTTGAAGGTAAGGAAGTTGTTCAACTTTATATATCTTGTTTAAATTCAAAATTATTCAGAGCAAAACAAGAATTAAAGAGATTTAAAAAGATAAATTTAATGCCTGGTGAAAGTAAAGAGGTAGTTTTTTCTTTAGATGAAGATTGTTTTTCTTATTTTAATACTTACACACATAAGTTTGAAGTAGAAAAAGGAATATACAGCCTAAATATAGGGTCATCATCAAGAGATATAAAATTTTCAACTATAATAAAGAAAAATGGAACCAATGAAAAAATTCCTGATTATAAAGAAATAGCACCATTATATTATGAATTATATAAAAAAGAGTTTAATCCTACAATTAAAGAATTTGAAGCCATTTATGGAAATAATTTACCTATAACAAAAGATCAAACCAGTCCCTTTAATGCAAACTCAACAATTAATGATATAAAACATACCTATGGAGGAGATTTGATTATATCTTTCATTAATAAAAAAGCATATAAGTTTGCAAAAGGAGATAGGTATATGCAAATTACAATTAAAGAATCTTTAAATGATTTACCATTTAGACTGATGACTATGGCTACTAGAGGAGTTATCAGTCATAAAACAATTACAGGATTTATAAATTTGTTAAATAAACATTATATAAAAGGTCTATTAGAAATTCTAAGAGGTACAAAGCATATCTAAAGGAATAGAAGCTATTTTTATTGGATAAATTATAATTAAAATATCATCAAGGAGAAGAAATATGGATAATAATAAAAATAGAATGAAAGATAGACCTAAATCAAATGCAGAACTTAGAAAAATGTACTCAGAACATGGTGCAGATATAGGTATAGAAAATGGTCAAAAAATAGGTGCTAGAGATTGTGGTACAAACAAAACTAAAACAGAAAAACTTTATAATAAAGTTAAAAAAAGAGATTAGAAAAGATCGCATCAATTTTATATTGGTGCGATTTTTTAATTAAAATTTACTCACTTTTATTTGTAGAAAGTCATATATAAATTATAGGAAAAGTATTTTATTGTCGAAAATTTCATTTTGATGATAAAAAATGCTTTATTATATTTTAAATAATGAGGAGGAACTTACTTGAGTATTGACTTAGAAGCAAAAATAAGTGATAAGTATTGGCTTAGAAAAATTATTAATAAAAATAATGGAGCTAGATTAAATGAAAAAATTATGGATAGAGATACTAGAATTGAAAATATAACATGGCTATCACCATTAGAAGGAGAAGATTATAAAGAGTATATGTTAAATTCAAATCATATGTTAGAAATGCTAAATATAAATAATTTTTTACTTAAAAAAGAAGACTTAGATTTCTGGACTCAAAGACAACCTAGATGGGATGGTATAGGAATAGGTGATATGAAAAATTCATCAGAAAAAATAATAATATTAGTTGAAAGTAAAAGTGATTTTAAAGATTTGAAAAGTAAATTAGCTTCAAAAAATGAATACAATAGAAGAAAAATACTAGACTCTATGAAAGAAACTTACGATGAATTGGGATTTAAAGGGGATTTTAATAAATGGTTTGATGCTTATTATCAATTCACAAATAGAATAACTTTTATGCACCAGCTTATGAAAAGAGGTTATAAAGTAAAAGTTGTATTTTTAAATATAGTTGAAGATCACTTATATAAAAATATATCTAAATCTCAATGGGTTCAAGAGTATGGTAATATGTTAAATGAAATAATAGGTGATAGATTTGTACCAAGAGATGTAGTGATAATAGATTTAAATGTACATGAAGAGTAATGGATAAAGACGTATTGGATTTCCAATACGCCTTTCAATTTCTAAATTATTAACTTGTTCGATTGGTTAAAATATTTTCATATAAAAAAATAACTTTATCGCTGGAAAATATTGACTAAAAAAAATTAAAGGACTATTATTTAAAAGTATTTTGAATACAAAATTTAATATTGGGGGTCATTATTATGATAGACAAAATAAAAAAAATATCACAATCAGAGGTGTTTACCAGGCATACTTCTAATTATTGTAACAGCAATTTCAGTATTAATTGCAAATAGTAATTTAAAAGAAGTTTATGATCAAGTTTTTCACCATACTAAAATAATCGGTAGTTTTAATTTACATGAAAT
>ERZ1106952.114-NODE-114-length-55505-cov-99.089847_pt1 | contig 55505 bp, 48 predicted proteins | sample MGYA00403677_ERZ1106952 | MGnify/ENA primary metagenome ERZ1106952 (study PRJEB35170, sample SAMEA104062415) | human gut metagenome | biome: human gut; feature: human-associated habitat; material: faeces | place: Denmark | collected 2012-05-14 ... | reverse complement strand
CTTTTTTCAAAAGCGCGGCACCCTTTATTTTAATTTTTGACCCATTTAGAGTAAAATCCTATGGTAAAAAGGAAACAAACATTTCCGTTTCTGTCACTTAATTTCAGTCTGCCCGATAAATCTTTCCGCCGCCAGATCGGATAAACCGTAATCTCTGAATGCGGCCAACATTTTTTTGATCAGCGTTTCCTTCTCCTCAGATCTGTGTTCCCTTGCGTAACGGACGATCTCGTTGTCCTTCTTTTTGTATTCGAGATAGAGGGGCAGGACGCGGTCGAAAATATCAAATCCCGTTCTGACCGCGCGGCGGTCGAGCAAAAGCGCTCTGTAATGGGCCAAATATCCCTCGGCACGGATCGGGGCGCTTTCCAGAACGTCCGCACGCCCGTCCTGCGCGATGAGATGAAACAGGATCTTCCCGCCGAATCCCGACTGCTCGAGATAGGCAAGCAAGGTGACCGCGTTCACGGCGCAGAACATATCATGATCAAAATAAAGTTCCAGACATCCGTACCCGCCCGATTTTTTGAGGCCCGCAACGGGTGACTTTTGCAGATATTCATCGTAACGGACGCCGTACGCCTTTGCGCGCAGCCTGCAAAACTCCTCGCCGAATACGGGCAGGGCCGCGTCTCCCTCGCACATTGCTTCGTTAAAGGGCAGTATTTCTGCGTCGGGCAATCTTTCGCGCAGGGCGTCTGCGCTGTATTCCCCGCTCGTGATATGCATTATTTTCATTTTTTCTCCCGAATGCGAAAACGGACGGGCCGTCCGTTTAACGCTTGTATATATTTCCGCCGCGGCAGTCTATGGCGACCACGCAGGGGAAGTTTTCGATCCGGAAACGATAGACCGCCTCGCTCAAAAGGTCGGGGAAGGCGACCAATTCGCTCTCTTTGATCGCGTTTCCGTACAGCGCGCCCGCTCCGCCGATCGCCGCAAAATATACGGCATGGTTTCTTACGATCGCCTCTTGCACTTCTTCGCTCCGCTCTCCCTTCCCGATCATTCCCTTCAGACCGAGATCCAAAAGTCTCGGCGCGTAAGAATCCATGCGCGCGCTCGTCGTCGGGCCGCAACTGCCGCACGCTTTCCCTTCGGGTGCGGGGCAGGGGCCTGCATAATAAATCGTCTCGCCGCGAAAGGAAAAGGGCGGGGTTTCGCCCCTGTCGAGATACTCTGCGATGCGCTTGTGCGCGCAATCCCTTCCCGTGATGATCGAACCGGACAAAAGCACGCTTTCGCCCGCCGTAAGTTCCCCGATGATTTCATCCGTAAGGGGTAAATGGATTTGTTTCATGTCCGCACTCCTTTTATCTGTCTGCATTGCCGTTTTTTTCGGAAAGTTTGTGCCTGATCTCCTTTTTGACCCTGTCAAGGTCGCTGTCGCATAACAGGGGCAAAACTTCTGTCAGTTGTTCGGGCGGCAGATCCCACCACCTGAATTCGAGCAGCAGAGAGATGAGTTCTTCGTCAAATCTTTTTTTGATAAAGCGCGCGGGGTTGCCGCCCGCAACGCAATAGGGTTCCACGTTTCTGGTGACGACCGAATGCGCCGCCACGATCGCTCCGTCTCCGATCTTTACGCCCGGCATGACGACGCAGTTCCTGCCCAACCACACGTCGTTTCCGATCACGGTATCTCCCTTATGCGGCAACTGTGAAAGGTGCGCCGGCGCAACGTCCGCCCAGACGCCGCCGATGATATTGAAAGGGTATGTGGTCGCGCTTGAAAGTCTGTGGTTGGCCGCTCCCATGATAAACTGCGTGCCGCTTGCGATCTGGCAGAATTTGCCTATGATCAGTTTGTCCCCGAAAACGGGATAATTGAACAGTACGTTGTTCTTTTCAAACCCCGCGGGATCCTTTTCGTCGTCATAATAAGTATATTCGCCGACGATGATATTGGGCGCTTTGATGACGTTTTTGATAAAACACGTCGTTCCGTATTCGTTTGGAAATACCGTATCGGGGCTGGGAATATTTTTCATTTTTACCTCAGATTAAAATCAAAAATCGGGGTGACAACGGACAGGACCGTTTTCATTACAGTACGGTTTTTTCGCAGCGCACGCAGTGGCACTGTATATTGACGGCGACGGGCAGGCCCGCGATGTGTGTGGGGGCGATCTCGCAAGAGACGCCGAGCGCGGTCGTCTTTCCGCCGAATCCCTGCGCGCCGATGCCGAGCGCGTTGATCCTTTCCAGCGCGGTCCGCTCGATCTCGGCAACGTCCTCGCGCGGGTTTTGCGAGCCGATCTCTCTCGTGAGCGCCTTTTTCGCGAGGAAAGCGCACGTGTCGAAGGTGCCGCCGATCCCCACGCCCACGTAAACGGGCGGGCAGGGCTTGCTTCCCGCAAGTTTCACCGTCTCTACGATCGCGTCGAGAATGCCCGCCTTCCCTTTTGCGGGGGTGAGCATGTACATGCGCGACATGTTTTCGCTGCCGAACCCCTTGGGGAGAAAGGTCAGGGAAATTTGATCTCCCGCAACGATCTCGGTATGCAGGGCGGCGGGCGTGTTGTCCGCCGTGTTTTCGCGGGTGAGCGGGTCGCAGATGCTCTTGCGGAAACGGAAATCTTCGTAGGCGCGCCTGACCCCGTCGTTCACCGCGTCGGACAGAAGTTTGCCTTCTATATGCACGTCCTGCCCGATTTCCGCCAATATGACGGAATAGCCGGTATCCTGACAGACGGCCATTTTTTCCTTTTCGGCGATTTTTGCGTTTTCCAGTACGGTTTCCAGAGCAAAGCGCGCGCTCGGCTCCGTCTCCGCCTGCGCCGCCCGCTGCAGCGCCGCCTCGCAGGAGGGGATCAGGCGCAGGCAAGCCTTCGCGGCAAGTTCGTATACTGCATTTTCGATTGTTTCGGATGTTACGTTTCTCATGTTCTGCTCCTGTAAATTTCATCTATATTATAACAAAAAAACGCAAAAAGCAAAAGATTTTTATTTACTTAAAATTCAAATTGCTATATAATAATTCGTATGAACGAATTTGAAAACAAAAACGGCGGTGTTTCCGGGCCGAAAAACGGATTGCTGAACAAGCCGCGCAAGGCGATCAGCGGTTTCGTCTATTCCGCGGCGGTGATCGCGGCGCTCGTCGTCAGCATGATCTATTCCCTCGCGCTGACCGCGGCGATGAAGTCGTCCGGCTCTTCGCTCGACGAATTCCGCTCGCAGGATTGGTACAAATATCTCAACTTTCTTCTGCCGCAAGTCGCGTATATTGCGGTCATTTCGCTCTTTTCCTTTTTCTATAAGGCGGCGCCCCGCTCGTACGGGTACAGGAAAACGAGTGTAAAATATTGGCTGATCGCGCTTCCTCTCGCTTTCGGGCTGCTGTTCAGTCTGAACTGGGTGAACAATTTATTTGTCGAACTGCTCTCCAAGATCGGATATACGGACCCGTCGTTGTCGGATCCGTCGCTCACGTCCAGAGAATATGCGCTCCTGTATCAGATCCCGTCGCTTGCGGGCGGCGGGTTCGTGGGCGCTCTGTTCGTCATTGCGCTTCTGCCCGCCGTCTGCGAAGAAACGATCTTCCGCGGCGTCATTCTGGACGGGATCAAAGATATCGGCACGGTCGCGGCATGCCTGTTGGGCGGATTGCTCTTTTCGATCTTCCATCAGAATCCCGCGCAGACCGTCTACCAGTTTATATGCGGCGCTGTGTTCACGCTCATCGCCCTGCGGGCGGATTCCATTCTTCCCGCAGTCTTTATGCATTTTATCAACAACGCCGTGATCCTTTTCGATTACAAGTTTGATTTTCTTTCGAAAATTTCTTCGGCGGGCAGTATCGCCATGTACGTCGTATCGGGCGTCTGCCTGGTCGGTTCCCTCGTTTATCTCATCTTTTTCGATAAAAAGACAAACCGCAAAAAAGAAGGGGCGATCAAACCCTTTATGCTTGCGGCGCTTGCGGGCGTCATCCTGTGCGGGATTATGTGGATCTCCGTGCTCGTGGACAATATGGGGTGAGCGGTGCTGAAGATCAACATCGTTTGCGTAGGCAAACTCAAAGAAAAATTTTATGCCGACGCCGTATCCGAATACTGCAAACGCCTGACTCGTTTTGCGGACGTTGCGGTGCGCGAACTGCCCGAAAAGCGCACGCTTGCCGAGGAAGGCGCGGCGATCCTGAAAGAACTGCGCGGATATGTCGCCGTGCTCGCGGTAGAGGGGAAACAGTTATCCAGCGAAAGATTTGCGGCGAAGATCGCGGAACTGAAAAACGCGGGGAAGGAACTGACTTTCGTGATCGGTTCGTCCTGCGGGCTGGATGCGTGCGTCAAATCGCGCGCGGATCTTCTGCTGTCCTTTTCGGAAATGACCTTCCCGCACCAACTCATGCGCGTGATCTTATGCGAGCAGGTCTACCGCGCTTTCATGATCAACGGGGGCGGAGAATATCATAAATGACGCACGCGCCGTCCTTTGGCCGCATTTACTGTTATTATGGACGGAGACGTGTTCGAAACAGTGCGCAGATTTTACGAAAGGTACCGTAAAGAGAAGGCGATCGCCGGTTACAGTGCGCTCGGCCTGCCCGTTTACGCCTTTTTTGTCGGCAGACGGGAATATCCCGTATTGCTCTTTCAGTATGCGATCCACGCGCGCGAATGGATCACCGCTTATCTTGCCCTTCGGCATATCGAACGGGGGATCGGGCGGGGCGGCGCATGGTTTTTGCCTCTGACCAATCCGGACGGCGCGGCGCTCTCTTTGCGCGGAGAAGGTTTTCTTTCCGAAATTTCTTCGGAAAGGGCGGCGTTTTTGCGCCGCGTAAACGGAGGAAAAGATTTTTCCATTTGGAAAGCGAACGCGAACGCGGTCGATCTCAACGTCAACTTCGGCGCGTGTTGGGGGACGGGAAAGCACAACGTGCGGATGCCCGCGCCCGAAAATTATATCGGCAGCCGTCCTTTTTCCGAGCCGGAAACGAGGGCTCTTCGCGATTTTACGCTGCGCGTAAAGCCGCACGCGACGGTAAGTTATCACACGAAGGGCGAGGAGATCTATTACGGATTTCACGCTGCCCCCGCATCGGAAAAAGAGGGGTTTCTCGCCCGTGCGCTTTCGGACGAAACGGGGTACGCCGCGCGGGTGATCGAAGAGAGTGCGGGCGGCTATAAAGACTGGTGTTCTCTCGCGCTGAAGATCCCCGCTTTTACCATTGAAGCGGGAAGCGATACCTTGTCCCACCCGCTGAAAGAGAGCGACCTCGGCGGAATAACGGAGAAAAACATCGGCGTGCCGCGCCGTTTGGCGGAGGAATTATGGAAGACAAAATAAAATACATGCGCGCGGCGCTCAAAAAAGCGGAAAAGGGGCTTTCGGAAGGGGAGGTGCCCGTCGGCGCGGTCGTCGTCTGCGAAGGAAAGATCATCGGTTCCGGCTATAACCGCCGCGCCAGGACGCAGATGGCAAGTTCGCATGCCGAGATGTACGCGATCGACAAGGCGTGTCGGAAACTCGGCAGTTGGCGTCTGGAAAACTGCGATCTGTACGTCACGCTCGAGCCGTGCCCGATGTGTATGGGGGCGGCGCTCAACGCCCGCATCCGCAAGGTATATTTCGGCGCTTACGAACAGAAGGGGCGCTCGATGACGGAGGCGCTCGCCGCAAGCAACCTGCTCAACCACACCCTCGAAGTGGAAGGCGGCGTTTTGGAAGGGGAATGTTCTTCCCTGCTGTCAGGGTTTTTCAGGGATATGCGTGCGAGAACGAATCAGGGTAAGTCGGGCGGATAAAAAAATATTTCCGCGAGCGGAAATATCGCCCGAATCGTTTGACTAATCGGCCGAAAAAACGTACAATATTAAATAAGGGAGCCGTGCGAGGCAAATCGGCGGTTTCCGACTGCGCCGCAGGGCGCAAAGTTGGCGCGGCAAAAAAGTTGCGCCCGGCTTTAACAACCGAAAAGCCGTTAAACCTCATCGGTCAAAACGAACAGAGCGGATTCAGCCCGCGCACCGCGCGGGAGGGACCTTTTGCTTGATATCGATTTTTTTCGGAGGTACACATGATAACACACGGCAACGAGATCAAGATCTTTGCGGGCAATTCCAACCGCCCCTTGGCGGAGGCGATCGCGAAGAAACTGAACACCGAACTCGGCGGCGCAGACGTGGGCCGTTTTTCGGACGGTGAAACGAGCGTTCATCTCGACGAGACGGTCAGAGGACGCGATCTGTTCATCATTCAGTCCACTTCGGCTCCCGTAAACGACAATCTGATGGAACTTCTGATCCTCATCGACGCGGCGCGCCGCGCCAGCGCAGGCAGGATCACGGCGGTCATGCCGTATTTCGGGTATGCCCGTCAGGACAGGAAAGCGCGTTCGCGCGATCCGATCACGGCCAAACTCGTTGCCGACCTCATTACGGCCGCGGGCGCAGACAGGGTGCTCACCATGGATCTGCACGCGGCGCAGATACAGGGATTCTTCAACATCCCGCTCGACCATCTTCTCGGCGGGCCTACGCTCTATAATTACTGGAGATCGAAAAAGATCGTGGACGAAAATTTCGTCATCGTGTCTCCCGACATCGGTTCGGTCACCCGCGCGCGCAACGTGGCGATGAAACTTAACTGCCAGATGGCGATCATTGATAAGCGCCGCCCGAAAGCGAACGTGATGGAGGTCATGAACATCATCGGCGACATCGAGGGCAAAAAATGCCTGATGGTCGACGACATGATCGACACGGCCGGCACCATCTGTCAGGGCGCGCAGGCGCTCATGGAACACGGAGCCAAGGAAGTATATGCCTGCTGTACCCATGCGGTATTCAGCGGCCCCGCGATGGAGCGCCTTGAAAAATCGCCCATCAAGGAACTTGCCGTTCTCAACACCATCGATCTTCCTCCCGAAAAGAAGTTGGACAAGATCACCGTCATCTCCGTTGCGGACATTTTCGCCGCAGCGATCGAGAACGTGTACCTCGACAAACCCATGTCGAAAATTTACGACTGACTTTTTTCAGAAAAATATCTGCCCGACAAAAACTTTTCGCCTGTTTTGTCGCGCAGGCATCAGACAATCAGCGCAATCATACGAGATCCATGCCGCGTTTTTTATAAAACGCGGCGTTCGCGCGTATCGGCGTTGCGCATATGAAAGGACGATTATGAAACTGATCATTGGCCTCGGAAATCCCGAAAAACAATATGAAACGACCTTCCACAACATGGGCTTTCTCGCAGTGGGGGAAGCCGCGGACAAGTTGGGGGTAAAATTCAAGAAAAAAGAGTGCGAAGCCTCCGTGGCGGAGGCCAATCTCGGCGGCGAAAAGGTCATCCTTGCCCGCCCCGTGACCTATATGAACGCGAGCGGCAGGGCGGTCAAGCAACTGATGGCAAAGTATAAGGTCCCGCCCGAAGACATGGTCGTCATATACGACGATTACGATCTTCCGAAGGGCAAGATCCGCATTCGGGCAAGCGGCAGCGCAGGCACGCACAACGGCATGCGCAGCATTATCGGAGAGATCGGTACCGGCACCTTTCCGCGCATCCGCATCGGCATCCGCGACGAAGATGTGAAGATCCCCATCATCAATTACGTTCTGGCCAATATCAGGAAGGAAGATTATCCGCTCTTTGCCGACGCATGTTCCGCCGCGGCCGACGCCGCGATCGCGTTCGCGCGCGGAGAGGGGATCGAGCGGGTAATGAGCAGATATAACGGGGCGGAATAAATTCCGTTTCGCACCTGTCCGCGGAGGCGGAAGCATGATCCGAAACTTTTTTACGTCTCACAATCTGGGAGGGGAATACCTCGAACTGGAAGAAAACATCCGCCTCGGCACGCCGACGGCGGTTTTCGGCGTGTCTTTGCCGCATCGTGCGCTCATCGCGTCGACCTGTTTTCCCGGGCGGTACGTATATATCTGCGACAGCCCCGCCAGCGCCGCCCGCACGGCGGCGGAGATCGCCGGTTTTTCGGGAGAAGAGCCCGCGCTTCTCGGGGCAAAGGACGAGGTCCTTCTGTACAAAGACGCAGTTTCCAAAGATTCCCTGTTCCGCCGGCTGAACGCGCTCTATCAAATCAAAAAGGGCGCCCGGGCTGTCGTGTGCGATATAGAGAGCCTGATGCAGTTGTTTCCCAAAGAACTTCCCTCTCTCCGCTTTGCCGAGGGAGAGGAGACGGATTTTGCCAATCTTTCTTCCGAACTGGTGCGGCTCGGGTACGTGCGGACGGCCTCGGTGGAAAGCAAGGGGAGTTTCGCGCTCCGCGGCGATATCCTCGACATCTTTCCCGTCAATTTCGAAAATCCGCTGCGCGTGGATTTTTTCGGCGATACGGTCGAAAAGATCAAGCCGTACAATTTTATCACGGGCGAGCGCCTTCCCATGCTCGAAGAGGCGGAGATCGCCGCCGCAACGGACGTCTTTATCCGAGAGGGCGAGGAAAAAAAGATCAGAGACGCGCTTTTCGGCGAACTTTCCTCCTTCCGCGATCCGTCGGCGTATCAGCGGGCGCAGTCGATCGCGGGCGAAATTTCCGCAAAACTCGAAGGCGGTACGGCGTTCGGCGGAGCCTCTTATCTGATGCCGCTGCTGCGGAACGCCGCGTCGTTTGACGAGATCTTCGGCGAGGGCACCGTTTACGTGTTCGACGAGTGCAAGTCCGTCTATGACAGGATGGATGCGCTCTATAAAGAGCATGCGGAGCGTTTCCACTCTCTGCGCCGCGGCGGCGAATTGTTTTCTTTTTCCGAAAAGCAGTATCTCCCGCGTGCCGAGTTCATGGAAAAAATAGCGTCTTCTCAATGTGCCGCGCTGCAATCCTTTGCCGCAAAAACTTACTTTTTCGAACCGCTGAAAATATTCAATCTGCATTCCACGCCCGTCGGCAGATATCTGAACGGGTTTCAGAACCTTGTAAGCGACCTGAAGAGTTGGCGCGCGAACGGATACCGCGTCATGCTGTACTGCGGAACGCCCTCGCGCGCGGAAAAAATGCGCGAACTCCTCTCCGACGAGGGGGTGGGCAGTTCGGACTGCCCCGCGGAACTGACGGCGCTGCGCGGGATCGCCGTTCTTGCAGACGAACTGGAATACGGCCTGATCCTGCACGACATGAAACTTGCAGTCGTCGGCACGGGCGATCTGTACACAAAGTCCACGGTGAAAAAGCGTATCCGCCGCAAGCGCAACGATATGTTCACCTCTCCGGAGGTGGGCGACTATGCGGTGCACGAAACGCACGGCGTCGGCAAGATCGTCGGGACAAAGATGATCGAAACGACGGACGGCACCAAAGAATATATCGCCCTCGAATACCGCGGGGGAGACGTCCTGTACGTTCCCGTCGAACAGATGGACGTGCTGTCCCGGTACATGGGGGAAGAGAATCCGTCGCTCTCCAAGATCGGCGGTGCGGAATTTGAAAAGGTCAAAAACCGCGTGCGCGCCTCCCTCAAAGAGATGGCGTTCGATCTGAAAAAACTTTACGCCGAGCGGGCGGAAAAGCGGGGTTTTGCCTTCGCTCCGTACGAAGAACTTATGCAGGAGTTCGAATCGGCGTTCGATTACGAAGAGACGCCCGACCAACTTTCCTCCGTTGCGGAGATCAAGGCGGACATGTGTTCGGAAAAAGTGATGGACCGCCTTCTGTGCGGAGACGTGGGCTACGGCAAAACGGAGGTCGCGTTCCGCGCGGCGTATCTGTGCGTCCTGAACGGAAAGCAGGCGGCGCTCATGTGCCCGAATACCGTGCTCTGCCAACAGCATTTCGAAACGGCGAAAAAGCGCTTTTCCGATTTCGGCGTGAATATCGAAGTGCTCAACCGCTTCAAGAGCCCTGCCGAACAGGACAAAATTCTGGCGCGCCTGAAAAGAGGAGAGGTTGACTTTATCATCGGCACCCACCGCCTGCTGTCGGACGACGTCCGCTTTTCCGATCTCGGCCTGCTCATCCTCGACGAGGAACAGCGCTTCGGCGTGGAGCATAAAGAAAAGATCAAAAACATGAAGAGCGACGTCGACTGCCTCACGATGACGGCCACGCCCATCCCGCGCACTCTGCACATGTCTTTGTCCGGTATACGCGACATCAGCACCATCGATACGCCGCCGACCAACCGCCTGCCCGTGCAGACGTACGTGGTGGAGGAGACGGAAACGCTGATCCGCGACGCCTGTGTGCGCGAACTCGCGCGGGGCGGTCAGGTCTTTATCCTGTACAACCGCGTGGAGACCATCTATTCTTTTGCGGAAAAGATAAAAGAGATCCTGCCCGAAGGGAAGATCACGGTCGCGCACGGCAGAATGGATAAAAACGTGCTGGAAAACAGCATCTTGAAATTTTACGAAGGGGAGACGAACGTCCTCGTTTCCACAACCATCATCGAAAACGGCATCGATCTTCCGCGCGCGAACACGCTCGTCGTGATCGATGCGGACCGCCTCGGCATTTCGCAGCTGTATCAGTTGCGCGGGCGCGTGGGGCGCGGTTCGGTGCTCGCGCACGCATATTTTACTTTCAAGCCCGAAAAGGTGATGACGGAGACGGCGACCAAACGCCTGCAGGCGATCATGGAATTTACCGAACTCGGTTCGGGTTTCAAGATCGCGATGCGCGATCTCGAGATCCGCGGCGCGGGCAACGTGCTCGGCCGCCAGCAGCACGGGCATATGGACAAAGTGGGGTACGAACTGTACGCAAAACTTCTCAAAGAGGAACTGACGGGCGAAGAACAGTCTGTCGCGGAACTGGATATCCGCGCCGACGCCTTTATCCCCGAAAAATATGTGGAAGCGAGCGCTTCGCGGCTGGATTGCTACAAGCAGATCGCGGAGATCCGCACGGTGGACGATTACAAGCGCGTATGCACGTCTTTGGAAGAAAATTACGGCAAGATGCCGCCGGAAGTGCTCAATTTGTTGGTGATCGCGGTGCTCAAATCCTATGCGGCAAAGTTCAATGTCCGCAAGATCGCCGTCAGCGCGAAGGGGGGCCGGCTGGAACTTCCCTCCATCGACAGCCTCGGGGACGCCCGCCTTGCCCGCGCGCTCGAAAAATACGGCGCTTCGGTCAGGCTGGATATGACGCGCGCGCCCGCCGTCGAATTTCCCGCCGCAGAGGACGCTCAAAAAGTCATGCTCGGCATGACAAAATTCCTCAGAACGGCCTGTTCGGGCGGCGCATGAATAAAAGAGGGGAAAAGGGCAAAAATTTAACGAGTTTTTCATAAAAAGCGATTGCATTTCACCGCGAAATAGAGTATAATTATTTATATTGCGATTTAACGGAATTCGGAGTTGATTCAATGAAGAGGAAACTGATCACAATCATCAGCACGCTGTTGGCATGTCTGTTCGCTCTCGGTATCTTTGCCGGCTGCGATTTCGTCAGCGTCAACAACAGAAGAGATATGGAGCAGGTCGTCGCTACCGTAAACATCAGTAACGACGAGACCGCTCTCGGCGAAATGTTCGGCACTTTGTTCGGCGAAGATTTCGAGTGGAACGAAGGCGTGAAAAACGATCTTTCCAACATCGTCTCTACGGACGAGGTGTACAAGAGAGATCTGATCGCCTACTTTATCAATTACGGCTATAATTATATTTCGTCGGGTTCTTCCTACGGCGAGACCTTTGATCTGCTGATGGATACGCTCGTGAGCCGCAAGATCATGGTTCAGTACGCGATCATCTATTACCTGAACGAAGGACAAGTCGTCGTCGACCGCGACAGCGTCGACAAAGACCTCCGCGATCAGTACCCGTCGGCAGGAGAAGGCAGCGAGGGGGTCATCACCAAATCCGGCCTCACGGCGGAAGGATATCTTGCGGCGAAAAACACCGAAGGACTTTCCGAGGACGAGCGGGTGGTGGAAAGCCTCAAATACTTCCTCACGGACGAAGAGATCAAACTTGCGGAATACACGCTGCGGGTCACCGTGAACAACGCGATCGATTCTTACGAAGAAGAGATCATCGCGCAGGAATCGGGCAGCGACACTTCCGGCACGGAAACGGACAGGACGACTCCTACGGGCGCCAATGAGACCAAAGAGACGTATTATCCCAAAACGTCCGACGGCGGGATCGACTATGACATTTATACCGGTTCCAATAAAGTGAGCGACTGCGGCGAATACGAAAAGGTGGACGGATCTACCCCCATCAGCAGGAAAAAAGCGTATAACAGATTTATCAGTTCGCTCAAGAGCAACTATCTCGTGGAATCGGGAGAAAACACCTCCGATTTTTACAGTCTCGGTTATTATGATGTCGAACTCAAAACGCAGTTCGAACAGACGCTCATCAATAAGTTCATGGATACGCTCAGCGTTCGCATTGCCGATCAGTTGAGCAACGATGAATTGAACAACAGATATACCGCGATGCTCGGAACGCAGAAGACGACGGCGGATTCCGCTTCCTCTTCCGAGTTCACGACGACGATGGATTCCATGTCCGACAGTTCTTTCGTGCTCTATTCTCCGAGCAGCGGCTACGGTTTCGTTTACAATATCTTGCTGCCGTTCAGTTCCTCGCAATCCAATTACCTTACGGCGATCAAAAACAGCAATACCGAATCCGCGTATCTTACGGCGCGCAATGCTATGCTGCTCAACATCACGGCAACGGACCAGCGCTCTTCGTGGTTCAACGGTTCGGAAGATTACAGTTATAAGGCAGAAGCCGGCTCCTATTACGATAACGGCAATGTAGAAGGCGATCGCTATCTTTTCTTTGAAGACAGTTATACGAAAGGGGACGGCATCGACAAATATTACGGTCAGTATCCCTATAACGGAGAAGTTTCCAAGGACGGCGATACTTATACGCTCGTTCCCAATAAGATCACCATCAAAGATTTTATGGACGAATTGAGCGGGTATTTGGCTCATGTCGATTCAGGCCTGACCTTGACGGGGAATTACGTCGACGACGAAACTTTCCGCAGCACCGATTTTACGAATGAGGACGGCGATCTCGATTATTCGCAGGCCATTTATTATCGGGGAGCCGTAAATCTCGGAACGGTCGATTATGACAATTTCCTGAACGAAGAGAGTTCTTCCTACAAGGCGATCTCCGCGGTCAACGAATTGATGTTCGCGTACTCGACGGATACGGGGTGCTTCAATACTTACCTCGGTTATTCCATCGCCGCGGAAGGGTATACCACTTCTTACGTAGAGGAATTCCGTTACGCCGCGCAACAGGCCATTAAGGAAGGTGCCGGCACGGTCTACGTAGTGGGTACCGATTTTGGCTGGCATATCCTTTACGTCTCCATGACGCTGAGCGAGGGTGAAATTTACGGCGGTTATAATCCCGACGAAAAGTCTGTCGAAGGCACTTTCTCCTATAATTTCTATCAATCGGTCAAGAGTGCGGCGCTTTCCGAATATACGAGCGACATGCAGAACCGCGTGCTGGAAATTCTCAATAACGATACCATCGTAAAACTTTACGAAAGCAGGTACAGCGACCTGAGCAACCTCGGTTAAATCAACAAAACAAACAAAACTCCCTTTCTGAACCGAAAGGGGGTTTTTTGTCCGCTGATCACAATATTTTTTTGGTATATATACAGCAATTACCGTAAAATCGTCGGACTGCGCGGACGGAACCATTAAAAAAGAGATACCGTAACGGTATCTCTTTTTTAATGGAGCGAGAGACGGGAATCGAACCCGCGGGAACCAGCTTGGGAAGCTGGCGCCATACCATTAGGCGACTCTCGCATTGCCGTTTCCTCTTGCAAGGGAACGGATATATTATACAATATTTCTCTGCGTTTTGCAAACAAAAACGCGGGGGAACGCAAAATTCCGGCTATATTTTTGCTTCCGCCGTACGGAGAAGTTTTTGCATCAGTTGCGTTCCGCGCTCCACGTAAACGCCGCTCGCTTTCGCACTGTCCTCATCGTAAGAAGCAACGCCGACCGCGCAGTTTTTTTCGCTGTCGTAAAGGAGATAGGGCACGGGATCTGAAACGTGCGTGCGCACAGCGATCGGGGTAGGGTGATCCGGGCAGATCAGCATTCTGAACGGTTCTCCCGCGCCCTTCAACTCTTCACAGATGGGGCGCACGACTTTCTCGTCGATCTGTTCTATCGAATAGATCTTGTGTTCCGTATCCCCCTGATGCCCGCATTCGTCCGGCGCTTCCATATGGATATAGACGAGGTCGAGTCCGCCCTTCAGCGCGTCCAGAGCGGCGCGCGCTTTCCCTGAAAAATTCGTATCGTAATTGCCCGTGGCGCCGTCCACTTCGATGACCTTCATTCCCGCGAGGATGCCGATCCCTTTGACCAGATCGACTGCCGAAATGACGCCGCCCTTTACGCCGAACTTATTCCGGAAATTTTCGAGCGCGGGTTTCGTCCCTTCGCCCCAAAGCCATATGGAGTTGGCGGGGTTTTTGCCCGCCGCGATCCTCGCGCGGTTTACGGGATGATCTTTCAGAAGTTCGTAGGAGCGTTCGGTCATTTCTCTGTACAGTTTTCCCTGCGGCCCCCGGGGCAGATGCCCTTTTACCGGCCTTCCCGTAATGTCGTGCGGCGGCGTAAGTTCGTGTCCCGTATGCCCGTTTGCCGCAACAAGGCAGTGCCGGTAACTCACTCCGGGGTAGAGGGCGAATTTTTCGCTGTCGAAATACTTCTTGAGATACGCGATCAATTCGGCGGCCTCTTCCGTCGAGATCTCTCCCGCGCTGTAGTCGATCATTTTCTTGTCTTCGTAATTTGCTTCATCGCTCACGGTCACAAGATTGCAGCGCAGGGTCACGTCCGTCTCTTTGAGGTCGATCCCGATAGAAACCGCCTCGAGCGGAGACCTCCCCGTATAGCATTCGTGCGGGTCATAACCGAGCACCGAAAGATTCGCCACGTCGCTGCCCGGCTTGAATCCGTCGGGCACCGTTTTGCAAAGCCCCACTTCGGATACCTTTGCCAGCATGTCCGTATAGGGTTTGCGTGCCGCCTGTAAGGGCGTTTTGTTGCCCAGTTGCGACAATTTATAGTCTGCCATTCCGTCCCCGAGGACGACGATATATTTCATAAAAAATGCCTCCGCTTAAAGTTGCCAGTCGATCGGCTGAATGCCGTGCTCTTTCAGATATTCGTTCGTTTTGGAAAAATGCCTGCACCCGAAAAATCCGTTGAAAGCGGACAGGGGGGAAGGGTGCGCGCATTCCAGGATCAGATGCTTTCTGTCGTCGATGAGCGGCTTCTTGGACCGCGCGTTCGCGCCCCAGAGAATAAAGACCAGATGCTCCTTTTGGTCGCTCAGCAATTTGATCACGCTGTCCGTAAACCAGGTCCAGCCGCAGTCGCGGTGCGAGTTTGCCCTGTGCGCGCGCACGGTCAGCGCCGTGTTCAAAAGAAGAACGCCCTCCTTCGCCCACTTCGTAAGATCGCCCGACGCGGGGATCGTGCAGCCGAGATCGTCCTTCAGTTCCTTGAAGATATTGACGAGGGAAGGGGGCGGCTCCACGCCTTCACGCACGGAAAAGCACAGGCCGTGCGCCTGATTTACGTTATGATAGGGGTCCTGCCCCAAAAGTACGGCTTTGACGCTGTCAAAGGGCGTGAATCTGAAACAATTGAAAATATCGAACATATCGGGATAGACGATGTGTTCGGAGTATTCTTTTTTCAAAAATTCCCGAATTTTAAGATAGTTTTCGCTCTCGAACAGGGGCGAGAGTACCTCGTCCCAGCCTCCTCCCAGTTGTATCATAAAACGATTCCTTTGTCCGCCGCTCCCGCGCAGACGTCCTTTTCAGTCAGCGTATCCAAAAGGGCAAGATAGGCGCGGCATTCGCCCTTTGCTCCGTCGAGGTCGTGCTCGAGATAGTTGCCGCATTCGATCTTTTCCGCCCCCGGGACCCGATCGAGCGCAAGCGCTTCGGCAAATGCGCGTTTGAGTTCGGCAAGGACCTGTGCACACGTCATTCCCGCAGTCAGCAGATAAAAACCCGTGCGGCAGCCCATGGGGCCGAAGTATACGATATTCTCGCGGTAAGGTCCGTTTCTGAGCACCGTCGCAAGCATGTGCTCGATGCTGTGCGACGCTTTGGGAGAAACGTAATCTCCCGCATTCGGCTTTTTGAATCTCAAGTCGAATGTCGCGATGCCCCGCTGCACGGTCGAAAGGTACAGCCCGGGCATAAGCAGGTCATGATTCTTTTCAAATGAAGGGATTCTATCCATCGATTTCTCCGAAAATGATCTCCATTGCGTCCGACAGGTTGCCGAGCGCCTTTTCCAGATTGGCCTTGTATTGCGAAACGCTTTCCTTCCCCGCCTCGTCGGAGATTGCCTTATACATAAACAGGGGGATTTTCGTGAATTGCGCAACGTGCGCGATCGCCCCGCCTTCCATGTCGCGCACTTCCGCGCCGAGTCCGTTCAGGAGCGCCAGTTCGTCCGTTCCGCCTTTAAAATGGTCTCCCGTAGCGAGGATGGCGTTTTCAAACGCGCTGTTTCCCGTTTTCAGCGTAAAATAGGGGGAGTCATATTCGTCCAGCGTGCCTATCGCCGTACCGTTCACTTCGCTCAGGTCAAAGTCGTACTGAACGGCGCGGTCGATGCGGAATATCTTTCCGATTTTCGTTCGATCCGAAATGCCGCCGGCGACGCCGAAATTCAAAAGGCTCGTCGCGCCGAGCGAACCGACGGCGAGCGCCGTACAGGCGGCGGCATTCGTCTTTCCCACACCGCACACGATCAGATCGAATTCTTTTCCGAACGCGCGCGCGCGGAAGGCGGCCTTTCCGTAAAAATCATACTCTTTCAGGATATCGGCGCGGCGCAGAAGCGCGTCTGCCTCCTTTTGCATGGCAATGATAGCGGTCAGCATAAAATCCTCCGTAAATGCTATCTCTATTTTACCAAAATCTGCGGCAATATGCAAATTATCCGAATAAAAAAATACTCCCCCGGCAATAATATTTCAAAAACCACGGGAGGTTAAAATGAACCCTTTTCAGGAAAAAGCAAAAGACATAAACAAGACCTACAAAAACTGGAAAACGATCAACGTGCGGCCGTATGATAAAGAGACGGTCGATCCATACACGCGGTTGCGTTGTATCCTGATGAACGGCACGGAATTTGAGGCGATCTGGAATACGGTCCGCTATACCAGGCACTGTCTGAACAACGACGTGCGCCGCAGCATGGCGCTCATCCGCCGCGGCGAACAGCAGCAGCAAAAGCGCATTGCGGCGTTAAAGCCGAAAAACGAGAGCATACTCGAACACACCATCGGCTACGAACAACTTGCCGTCGACCTCACCGCCATCCTCGCGCAGAGAGAAAAGAACGGATACGTCAAAAAACAGATGGATTTTGCATTGCTGGAAGATTTCGATCATCTTTACCGCTATGCGGATCTTCTCGATCTTGAAAGGGGCATTCATGCGGAGAGGCTTGTCGGCAGTTATACCGAGATCATGCCCGGCAGACCGACCGTATCCGAACCCCGCCATCCCTGCGACGACGTGCGGTTTTATATCAACAATTATCTCAATGACCCGATCACCCGCCTGAACATCGGCATCATCACGGCGGCCGAACAGCAGACGATGAATTTTTATCTGAACGTGGCAAACATCCACGAGAGCGAACTGGGTCGCAAACTGTATTCGGAGATCGCCATGATAGAGGAACAGCACGTTACGGGCTACGGCTGTCTGTCCGACCCTTCGGTGAGCATGTTCGACTGCATGGTCATGCACGAGTATACGGAATGCTATCTCTATTGGTCCTGCTATCAGGACGAGAAGGACGAGCGAATCAAAGAGATCTGGCTCATGCACTTTGAAGAAGAACTTTCCCACCTGCATTACGCCTGCGGACTGCTGGAAAAATACGACGGCAAGGTATGGCAGCAACTCTTCCCCGAGGGCGGAGATTTTCCCGAACTTCTCAAATTTACGCCTCAGAAAAATTACGTTCGCGAAGTGCTCAAAAGCGTCCGCCTATCCGGATATTCGGAGGGATTTGAAGAGGTGGACAAACTGCCCGATAAATACCGTTTCTTCCTTTACAACAGGAACGTACAGGGCAACGTGCACGGCTGTGCGAGCCATTCCGTCATCGAGCGCCACATCAAAAAGTACGGCAAGGATTACCGTTTTGAAGAAAAGGCGCATCCCGTCCGCGAACTCAAAGAAAGGATCAAAGACAATACCGACGTCGCGCGCATCAAAGGCGCGTAAAGCAACAAATCGCCGCTCCTTAAAAAGGGGCGGCGATTTTGCCGTGTCCGCGGCAGATTTTTTAAAGATCGCTTTCAATAAAGTGCGGATACATTTCCCGGTATTTGCCGTAAACGAACGTGCCCTCGTCAAAATTGATCTGATACATCCTGAAAACGACGGATCTGTCTTTCGGCTGCCACTGCTCTGTGTAAGAGTAGCGGTAGGTCATTCCCGCCTTCTGCATCACTCTGCCGCTTTGCGGGTTGTTTCTATCGTGCGTCGCGGTCACATATTTGAATCCCGCTTCGCGCGCCTTCTGTAAAACCGCGGCTGCCGCTTCCGTGGCGTAGCCTCTGTTCCAGAAATCCGATCTGAGCCCGTAGCCGAGGTCGCGGCTTTCGTCGTCGGAAATATAGATATATCCGAAGGGGACGTTTGTTTCCTTTCTGCAGATCGCATATGCGAATCGTTTCTCCGAAAAACGTTCCTTCAGAAAAGATTCGGCATCCTTTTCCTTGCGCGCGGGAAACCACGGCAAAAATTCGTTCGTCTTTTCGTCGCTGAGGATCGCGAATGCGGCTTTTACGTCGCGCATCGTAAAAGGGCGCAGCAACAGCCTGTTTGTTGTTATCTGTTCCATAAATACAGAATAGCTAAAAAGCGGGCGCCTGTCAACGGGATGCGCCGCATTTTATTTTGCAGAAAAAAGAAAGGGCGAATAAAAGTAAAAACTTTACATCTTCGCATGATTATGATATAATTTTCACAACAGATAAAAATGGTCGGCAATCAGCATGGAGTACGTATTTTTTGACATCGAATGCGCCTGCGTGTATAAAAACGTGGCGAAGATATGTGTTTTCGGTTACGTCGTCTGTGACGAAAACTTCAATATCCTCAAAAAGGAAGATATCCTCATCAACCCGAACGGCAAATTTCATCTCACCGACCGCGGCGGAGAGGGGATCGTGCTTCCCTACGATTACGACGAATTCAGAAAATATCCGCCCTTTCCTCACTTTTATCCGAAGATCAAAGAAATTTTGGAAGGGGAAAACAAACTCGTATTCGGCCATGCCGCGGTGAACGACGTCAAATATCTCTGTCTGGAAACCAAGCGGTATAAACTTCCTTCTTTCCGCTTTTCCTTTGCGGATACGCAGGTCATGTATATGGCGATGACGGAAACCTTCGACCGCCAGTCCGGGCTGGAAGCGCTGACCGAAATTTTCGAAGTGGAATATACGCCGCACTGCGCGGCGGACGACGCTTACGCGACGATGAAGATTGCGGAGGCGATGTGCGAAAAGGAAAATTGCACCCTTCCCGAACTCATCGAAAAATTCAGCCTGCGTTTGGGCAAGATAGAAGAATTTCAGTTTTCCAACTGCTCGTCGAGAAAACGCTCGCAGTACCTGTCGGAAAAGCGGCGGGAAAAGCAGGAAAAAGGGGAACTCCGCTCCCGCTTTAACAATTTCGTGTACGGATACAGGGTGCGGCCGCAGTCGCGGGAATTCAAGGGGAAGCGCTTTTGCTTTGCGCGCAGTATCGAGGAGGATCTGCCCCTTGCCAAGCGGCTGGTCAAAGCGATCGTCGCGCGCGGCGGCAGGTATTCATTCAAACTTTCGGGTTGCAACGCTTTCGTAAAAGAAGAAGATGACGTGACCGTGCGCACGCTTGCCGCAAACAAATTGAAAAACGAGGGCAAGATCGAGGAGATGTATACTCTCCCCGAATTCAAAAGACTGCTCTGGGCGGAGGAAGAATGAAATTACCCGAAGCGTATTCGCGCAGGATAGGCGCGTCTCTCGGCGATGCGGAAGCGTATCTTTCCTGCCTTGCCGAGCCGCCCGTAAAGGGGATCCGAGTCAACACGCTGAAAATATCCGCCTCCGATTTTACGAAAATTTCTCCCTTTCCGTTAGAGGGAAAGGTCCCCTGGGCAGAGAACGGATTTTTTATTTCGGAGGAAAAGCCGGGGAAAAGCCCGTATTTCGACGCGGGGCTTTTTTATGTGCAGGAGCCGAGCGCGATGTGCGCGGCTCCTCTTTTGGATGTCCGCCCGGGCGAGAACGTGCTCGACCTTTGCGCCGCGCCCGGCGGTAAGGGAACGCAACTCGGCGAGGCGATGCGCGGGGAGGGGCTGCTCGTTCTGAACGAAAAAGTGCCCGATCGCGCTCAGGTCCTCTCTTCGAATATAGAACGCATGGGGATCCGTAACGCCGTCGTGACCTGCTGCGATCCGCAGACCCTTTCCGAACGGTTTGCCGGCAGATTCGATAAAATTCTGGTGGACGCCCCCTGTTCGGGCGAGGGCATGTTCCGCAAAGAGCCGGCCGCCTTGGAAAACTGGAGCGAGCGCAATGTCCTGATGTGCGCGGACAGGCAGCAGAAGATCCTGCACAGCGCGGCAAAGATGCTGCGCGCGGGCGGCAGGATGGTTTACTCGACGTGCACCTTTTCCGAAGAGGAAGACGAGCGGTGTATAGAAAATTTTCTTGCCGATCACAGAGAATTCGTCCTCCTTCGGGAAGAGAAACTGTGGCCGCACCGCGTGCGGGGAGAGGGGCATTACGCCGCTCTGCTCGAAAAGACGGATGAGGTCGAAGGGGGATCGCGTATTTGCAGTCCGCCGCGCAAAAACAATAAAAATTTTGCAGATAAGCGCGCCGTCGCGCTCTATAAAGATTTTGCGAGCGAGTTTTTCGTATCCGCGCCGCAGGGAGAGTTTCTGTCCTTCGGCAGATCCCTTTGGCTGGTCCCGGACGCATTGTTTCCGCTGGACGGGCTGAAAGTCCTCCGCTCGGGCATTCAGTTGGGCGAGGCGAAAGAGGGGCGGTTCGAGCCCTCTCACGCGCTCGTCATGGCGGCCGCGCGGGATCATCTGGGCAAGGTATGTTCCTTTTCGAAAGAGGAGATCGGGGCATATCTGCGAGGCGGGACGCTTGCCTGTGCAGAGAATATTTCGGGTTGGTGCGCTGTCGCCGTCGACGGGTTTCCCGTCGGGCTCGGAAAGGCGGTCGGCGGCGTTTTGAAAAATCATCTTCCCAAAGCCCTGCGGCATTTTTGAGAACAAAAACGGACAGCGCAAGTTAAAATGCGTCTGTCCGTTTTTGTTCGCGCCCCGCGTGCAATGAGGGGCGCATCTTTTTGTATTTCCGCAGAGCAGGATGGGCGGCCGCAGTCGGAAGCCCGAAAAAGCAAACGGACCGGAAAAGGGGAGGGATGATCGTACGTAAATATCTTCGTTCGCAAGGCGCCCGCCTAATAACGCCGGATTGCGGAGAAGATCAAAAAAAGCGGTCCCGCGGGAATTTTCCCGCGGGACCGTTCAGTTTTTACATTTCGGATTATTCATCCTTGTTTTCGTCTGAACTTTCGTCCGGATTTTCTTCGGCCGTTTCCTGTTCGTCGCTTTCGCCCTGCGCACCGCCTTCCTCTTCGGTCTCTACTTTGTAGATATCCTCTTCGGAAATTTCGTCCTCATCGGGGAGCACGTCAGGAGTGCTTTCGCTTTCATCCTGTTCAGATTCTTCCAGTCTGAGTTTTCTGATATAGCGTTTGCGTTTCGCGTTGTACTGCGGCGTTACGCGCACTTTATTGCGCTTGATATTGCCGAGCAGTTTCTTGATGAGCATTGCGATCAAAGTGAAGAACAATGCCGCCGCAAGCACGATAGAGGGGATCAGGAGCCACAGATTCGTCTGGCTGCCGCTGCCGTCGTCCGTCGTGGTGTCGTCCGTCGAATCGTCGCCGGAAGCGGATACGGAGATCTCGCTCGCGCCGAAGTTGACGAAGGTATTGTATTCGATCGTGCCCGTACCGTTGTCGGCAAGCGTGCTGTTCGTCTTGAGGTACGCAACCGTATCGGAATAACTGTCCGCGCTGTAAGAGGCGTAAGGATCGCCCGTGTCGTCCTGGTCGTAATCTTCGTCGTAAGGCGCATATTGCTTATCGTCGAAGAGGGAGAAGTGATAGTAGATCAGGGAAGCCTTGTCGTCCGTCTCGGAATAGAAGGATGCAGGATTTTCCGCATACGCGTCTTTGATCTCATCGACGGTGTTATACGTTGTATTGTTGCCGAATTTGCCTTTTTCGCCGAGCGCAAGCAGTTGATCTTCGATCATGCCGTTGAAGGTATCGGCTGTGAGAGAATCGTAAGATACGCTGTCAAACGCCACGTAACTGCTTTCAGCCATTTGAGTGGTGCCTTCGCGGTCGCCGCTCCAGACTTCCAGCCTGTAGTTTTTCGCCTCGCTGCCGGATGCGATATAGAAGTTTACGTAGATCCACTGATTGGCGTTGGCCGCGGTGCCTTCGATCTTCTGTACGAGAGCCTTGCTGTTGTTCGTAAGATCCTGCAGCATTGCGGCGCTTACGTCTACGCCCGATTCCGTAAAGTCTTTGACGGGCACGCTGTATTCATCGTTGTCCTCGTCATAGTAGCGGTAATACTGTCCGTCGTGCTGATAGTAAATGATATTGTCGCTGCCGTCGACGAGATTTACGTTTCCGTCGTCGTCCGTCTTTTGTTTGTAGTTTTTCAGGTTCGCGTAATACTCGCTGCCGCTGTAATTTTCTTCCTTGGCCCACAGTCCGTTGTCCTGCTTCCACAGCAACACATCCGTATCTTCGTTATAATCGGGATCGTCCGGATCTTTTGCCACCAGATTGCCGTCCGCGTCGTATCTGTACGAGACACCTGCCGAGTAGGAGAGGGGATTCTTGTACATGACTTCGTCCGAATCTTCTTCAGGATCGCTCGTATCGATCAGGTAAACGTAAGCGGTGGCGCCTTCACTCAGTTTCACGCGCACGCTGATGGTCGCATAGGAACTTGCAGAGATAGAAGTGGTTTTGCCGATATATCCGTAAGAATTGACGGCTTGGTCCAAAGTGTTCACGATCAGCAAGGGCTGCGTGCAGTCGTTGCCGAACACGATGCTCCACCATTCGTTGGCGGGGTCGAGCGCGCCCGTAAGCGAATAAGAATCGAGTACCGTTTTCAGCCAGCCGCTCGTGCCGTAAGAACCGTAGTAGGTTGCCGCATATTTTTTATTGATGAGCCCGGCGTTTTCGTATTCGTTGCGTCCGGTTGCGATCTCTTCGCCGCCTACGTACTTGGAGCCGCCGTAAACGCCTTCGTAGTTAAGAAGATCCGCAAATCCTTTCTCGATGTCAGAGTTTCCTTCCGTGCCGCCCGTGTAAGCGGGATCGTCGAACACGACCGAAGAATCGGCGGTCCTGGTATCTTCCGTCAAAGAAACGCTTACCGCATACGTTCCGGTGGAAACCACGTCGAATTCCTGTTTTTCAAGCGTCGCATAAGAGAAGTTTGCAAACGCCGCAAATCCGTCGCTGTAGTCGGCGAGCGTCGTATCCGAAAGGGTAGTGGGGCCGAAAGAGAATTCAAGCGTAAAGGTGATCTCCGAGTCCGTCGTATTGGATACGAAGAAATAGCACTGCTGCCAGCCGTCGAAGATGTCTTCCGTCGTGCCGTTGTCGTCCTTCAGGTCGACGGTGTCGAGGGTCGTCGTATCGACCGCACCGATGGCCGTCTTCGTCTCGTAGTTTACGAGATTGATCGTCGCGCCCGTACCGCCGTTCATTTCCGAAGTCTTCACCCAGAAACTGATCATTGCGTAACTGTCTTTTGCCAGTGTGAAGAGGCCCGACGTGTCTGCAAGATCACTGTTTTCGAGCGATGCGGTATAGGGAGCGCCGTTCTTGCTGTACAGTAAAATCAACTGCGTGTTGTCAAAGGGATAGTTCGTGAAGGCGTCGCGCACCGACTGTTCGTAGGTCGTATTTCCCGTGATTTCGGTAACGTCCATAAATCCGGACAGCGCTGCATCTCCGGCATTTACCAGTTTGGCCGCGTCGTCGGCGCCGAGATATTTTTCAATGCCGTATTCGATGCCGTCCTGCTTTTCCGTCGTCGGGCCGAAGGTAAGGCCGTTCATGGTCATCTCCTGAGAGGAGTTCTTCAGCACGTCGAGGTCGAGCGCGTAATATTTCTGAGCGGAATAGGTCGGGTCGGTCACGTCGAACTTTTTGCTGTCGTCGGAAGAGAACAGATCCAACGAAACTTCCGTCGCGCTGTTTTCAGAAACGGCGGTTTCATATTCGGCGTTGGTCATGACTTCGTAAGTGAGCCCGTCGAAGAAGGCGTAGCCCTGCACGTAGCCGTATCTGGAAGAAACGGTGCCTTCTACCTGCTCGCCCAGCCCGAGCACCACGGTAAAGGTGGTCGCGGAATAGGAGGATGCTTTCAGATATACGGTGTACTGGACCCAGCCGTTGTTCTGTTCGCCGTTGGGGTTCAGTTTTTCCGTATCGATGTTTTTGATCATGAGCGGATCCTGCGCGTTTCCGCCCACGGTGTTCGTGACTCTGATATAGGCGCCGCGGTCTCCGTCCACCGTTTCGCCGTCCGCATAAGACATTCCGTAAGTTTTGACCCAAACGGAGAACATCGCGCTCGTATTCGGCTGCAAGGTGATGGAAGTGGAGGTATATCTCGTCGCGGTACCGTAATTATTGGTACGGTAGTTGTGCAGCATGAGAACGTGGGTCCCGTGATCCTTGTCCTCCGTGCCTGCTTCCGCCCAAGGGGTGCCGGGATTGACTTTGTCGATGTCCGCCGCGGTGAGGTCGTCGAGCGTGAAGTCCTGCGCCTCATAATCCGGATCCTGATCCGCTTTCTCCTCTTCGGATTTTTCGAAAGCGGCTTCCGCAAGATCCCAGCCCGGAATATCGTAATCGTTGTCGATATCCGTATAGTATTCGTCGGGGAGTTTGTCCTCGTCGTCCTCGTCCTTAGAATCCTCGTACGTGTTTCTTGCATACAGGAATTTGTCGCCCCAGTCGAGCGAGGTATCCACGATGCCCGATTTTGCGGTGGAGGAACTTGCCGAATTGCCGCTCGAGTTGGAATCGGAAGACCTTGTCCAACTGTCGGGCGAAGCGATCATATACGCCCCGTCGCTGTCGTCGAAATACTCGAAGTCGCCGTTGGCAAAAGTCTGAGTGTCCGTCCTAGTCGTGCTGTCCTCCTCGTCGTCGCTGCTCGAAGAATTCGAGCACGCGGTCAGAATGGACGCGCATGCCGCGATCAGCATGACGAGAGCCAGTATCCAGGTAGTAATCCTCTTTTTGGTCGAATGATTCATCTTTGTCATAGAACACCCTTTGCAGATAAAGTATTAATAAAAAACGAAATAAATCGCGCGGTTCCGCCCCCTTGCGGAAAGCGAAAATCGTACTATCTTATTTTAATATAAAAAGTACGGAATTGCAAGCGATAACGGTTAAAAAAACGTGAAAATTGAATTTATTTTTCTTTCTTGCGCACAAACTGTATTATATATACGAAATTCCGCCGCGCAGCGCTCGCAAAGGCGCAAAAAACAGGCCGCGGCGGGAAAGAGGTGTCCTGTTTTGGAAAAAAAAGCAAATAAAATCCTTCTCGGCGCATGCGGCGGGATCACGGGCGCGGTCAACGGGATCTTCGGCGGAGGCGGCGGCATGATCGTCGTGCCGCTGCTCACTTCGCTTGCGAACAAGCCGCCCCTCGTCGCGCACGCGACCGCGATCCTCATCATCCTTCCCGTAAGCCTTGCCAGCGGGATCATCTATCTCATCAACGGCTATTTCGATACGGAATTGTTTCTTTCCGTCAGTTTGGGCGTGCTGTTCGGCGGCTTCTTGGGCGCGGGCGCGCTCAACAAACTGTCCGCCGGCACGGCCACGATCATCTTTGCCGCCGTCATGTTTGCCGCCGGTCTGAAAATGATTTTCTGAAGGAGTTCCGGCAATGCGTTTTATCGTGTATCTGATCGCGGGCGTGCTCGGCGGTTTTCTCGGCGGCATGGGGATGGGCGGCGGAACGGTCCTGATCCCCATCCTGACAATTTTCTGCGGAGTGGAACAGCATCTGGCGCAGTCGGTGAATCTGCTCTCCTTTCTGCCCATGGCGCTGCTTTCCCTTCGCGTGCATTCCCAGAACGGCCTGCTCGACACAAAGGGGGTATTGTGGGTCATCCTGCCCGCCGTCGCGCTCTCGGTGCTTGGCGGGATCTTTGTGAAAGGGGTTTCGGGCGGCGCTCTGAAAACGTCGTTCGGCGTGTTTTTATGCGTGCTTTCCGTCTGGCAGTTTTATACGGGCGTCAAGGGCGTGCTTGCTGAGCGCAACGCGCGCGGCGTAAAATAAAAAAGCCTCCGTATTCGGCTATCTCCTGTTTCCGGGTATGGTTTTGCGGCCGATTTTTTGTAAATCCTTTACAAGTGCGGGAAAAAATGGTAAAATAAATATCGACACAGTCCTCGCTCGGCGAGGCATATGACCCGTCGAACGGGGAGGAAGGTTATTATTGGTTACGTTTGCAAACGGAATTCATCCCAAAGGCTGTAAAGAACTGTCCGGGGATCAGGCGATCGGGCGGGGCCCCGATCCGCAGTTTTTGTATGTGCCCCTGACCCAGCATATCGGCGCGCCCGCGCAGCCCACAGTCGGTGCGGGCGAGCGCGTAAAGAGGGGGCAGTTGATCGCCCGCGCGGCGGAAGGGCTTTCCACCAACGTGTATTCGCCCGTGTCGGGCACCGTTCAGGGCGTCGTTCAGCACATAACCCAATCGGGGAAAAAGCGCGATCATATCCTCATCGAAAACGACTTTTCCGATGAGAGCGTCTCTCTGCCGCCGCTTGGCGAGATCACGGGCGGCAGTGTCCTTTCCCGCATCGCGGAAGCGGGCATCGTGGGTATGGGCGGCGCGGCTTTCCCCACGGCGGCAAAACTGAATACGGGGGAGAAAAAGGTGGACGTGCTCGTCGTCAACGGCGCCGAGTGCGAGCCGTACATCACGTGCGATTACCGCATCATGCTCGAATACGCGCCCGAGATCGTCAAGGGCGTGCGTTTTGCCATGCTCGCGTGCGGGGCGGAACGCGCCGTCATCGGCATCGAAGATAATAAGCCGGACGCGATCCGCACGATGAGCGGAGCCGCGGAGGGGAATGTTTCGGTAAAGCGCCTGAAAACGAAGTACCCGCAGGGCGCGGAAAAGCAACTCGTCTACAGTTGCGTGAAAAGGGTGATCCCCGAAGGCAAACTGCCCGCGGACGCAGGCGTTGTCGTCGTCAACGTGCATACGGCGCTGGCGATTTATAAGGCAGTCGCGGAAAATACGCCCTGTTACGAGCGGGTAATGACGGTGAGCGGAAAAGGGGCGGAAAGGCCCTGCAACATCTGGGTGAAAAACGGCACGCCGTACCGCGATCTTGCGGAATTTTGCGGCGGCAGCGAAGATTGCGCCCGCATCGTGGCAGGCGGGCCGATGATGGGGGATCCCGTCTTTTCCCTGAAAGTATGCACGGGGAAAGGCTCTTCCTCCCTGTTGTTCCTCAGCGAAAGCGAGTGCGAAAGCAAATCCGCAAGCGTATGCATCGGATGCGGCAGATGCGTTGCGGCGTGCCCCATGGGGCTTTCTCCCGTATTTATCGAGCGCGCGCTGTTCGATAAAAATTACGAGGAAGCAAAGTGGTACGGCGCGGAATCGTGTATCGGATGCGGGTGCTGTTCTTACGTCTGCCCCGCAAAAAGATTTTTGGTGCAGAGCGTCAAACTTGCGAAAAAAACGATCAAGGAGAAAGGGCTGTAATGGCGGAAATCAAAAATTACAAAGTGGCGATCTCTCCGCACAAACTCGATTCCGATACGACGCGGCGCCTCATGCTCGACGTGATCATCGCGCTGTTGCCCTGCCTCGTGTGCGGCGTCCTCTTTTTCGGGCTGTATGCGCTCCTGCTCATCGTTATCTGCACGGCGACCTGTTTTGTAAGCGAACAGATCTACAATCTGCTCCGCAAAAAGCCGCTCACCTTCGATCTTTCGGCGGTCGTTACGGGGCTGATCCTGGGGCTGAACCTTCCCGCGCGTGCGCCTTGGTATATTCCGATCGTCGGCGGCGTGATCGCGATCATTTTCGTCAAAATGTTTTTCGGCGGCCTCGGCAAAAACTTTGCCAACCCCGCCGCCACGGCGCGCGTCTTTCTGCTTTTGGCATACGGCAGCGTCATGGCAAAGTATATCGGCGCGGATATTTCGGGGAATTTTCTTGCCGACGGCACGACTTCCGCCACGTATCTCGGCGGCGGCGTATCCGCCCTTGCCGGTAACTTTTTCGGCGTAAGGGGATATTGGGGCAATGTTCTGCAACTCTTTTTCGGCTACGTAGGCGGCTGTATCGGAGAGACCTGCGTGCCCGCGATTCTGGCGGGCGGGGCATATCTGATCGCGCGCCGCGTCATAGATTGGCGCATTCCGCTCGTCTATCTTCTTACGGCGGCGTTCATGACGCTCGTCTGTTTTCAGTCGGCGGGCGAAATCCTTTTGCAACTTTTCTCCGGCGGGCTCATGTTCGGTGCGTTTTTCATGGCGACCGATTACGCGACTTCCCCGAAATGGAAGATCAACAGGATCCTGTTTGCGTTCGGTCTCGGCGTGCTCACGGTGCTCATCCGCAGGTTCGGCAGTTTTCCCGAGGGCGTTTCGCTGGCCATACTGTTCATGAATCTGCTCGTCCCCGTGATGGACAGATATCTCGTGCCCGTGCGTTTCGGCCAGCAGACGAAGAGCGGACGCCCGAAACCGCAGATCATGAAATGGCTGATGCGCGGCCTGTGCGTCGCAATGGCGCTTGTTCTGGCGATCGCGGTTCCCGTCATGGCTCCGGCGGAGTGGCGGGAATATAAAAATTCCCGCACCGAAGTGGAGATCCCCGCTTCGTACGAGTACGTCCGCTCTTTCTCCCTCGACGCATTCGGAAATTTCTATTTCGATACGGAAGATTCCCTGCAGGTGCCCGGCGGACAGGAAGTAAAGTTCACCATCGGGATCGGGACCGATTATCTCGTTTCCGATATAGTGCCCGAAGAACAGAGCGACCGTTATACGGCGGAACTCTCGCTCTTCCTGCATAAATCGTACAGCCAGATTTCCGGTCTGCAAGGGGATCTGAATACGGGGGCGACAGTCGTCAATACCTCCCTGAAAAATATGATCCTCGAATGCTATAAAGTCATCAACGATTCCGGCTATGCCAATCGCAACTATCCGGTCCGCGATGCGTATGCATACGTCGATTCGCATGCGCGCGCAGGATTCGGCGGCGAAGAGATTTTCGGCGTTTCCTCAACGATCACCATCCGCGAAGGGGTACAGCAGGATCTGAAATTCATCGTCCGGCTCGCGGACGGCAAAGTTTCTTCCGTTCTGCCCGTAGAACAGAGCGGAAGGTGGCAGGCGTCTTTGGCGCTCTTCCTCGGCAAGACGTATGCGGAGGTCGCCGCGATCTCCGACCTGCAGGCGCCGGGCGCGGGGGCGGACGGCGTCGTCTCGGCGACGAAAACGAACACCGCCCTCAAAAACATGATTCTGGAATGTTTCCTCGCGTCCGATCTGAACGCGGATGCGTATACCGTCGGCTCTGCAGAATATGTGCAGGCGGCGGGTTCTTCCGCTCTGTTCGGCGGCGTCTCCTTCCTTGCGGGAGGGGAAGCGTACCTTGCGGAATACGATTACCGCCAGCCGCTCGCATTCTATATCAATCTTGCGGAGGGCAGGGTCGCAAACATTATCCCCATCACGCAGAGTACCGTTGGCTTTACGGCAGAACTTTCCTTCTTCCTCGGCAAGACGCGCGCAGAGATCTTTGCGCTGACCGATCTGGGCACGGGCGACGCGACTTCGTCTGCCACGCGCACGAATACGGCGCTCAAAGGAATGATCCTCGAATGTTTCGATCTTTTGGAAAATTTTGCGGGAGGTGACGCGCAATGACTGCAAAAGTAAAATCCATGCTGCAATGCATCCTCGTTCTGGCCGTCATCGCGCTTGCCAGCGGTGTCCTTCTCGGCGCGGTGCATGTCCTTACCTATGTCGATCCCTTTCAGGCGACCCTTGACTTTTTCAAGGAGGAAAGCGGGGCGGAGGGCGATTTTGAAATGATCGTGGAAAAGGAAACGTCCGTCGACGGAACGAGCGGAAGCATCGTCTATTATGCGCGTTCCACAGACGGCGTGCACGCCTTCCTCGCAAAGGGCAACGGCGGATACAGAGGGGAAAGGGTCCCCGTTTACGTGTTTATCAAAGAGGGGACGATCACAAAGGTCACTCCGGGCGATTATACGCAGCAGACCTTTATGGACGAACTTGAAAAAGGCTTTTACGATCAGTTTGTGGGCAAAGACGTCGCGACGCTGAAACCGCTGGAAGCGGATACCGTATCCGGCGCGACCATGAGTTCCACGGCGGTCAGAAACGCAATCGACGCCGTCGTTGCCTATTACAACGGGAACGTATCGGGAGGGGAGAGCAATGGATAGAAGAAAACTCAAAGATACCTTTCTCGGCGGTATCATAAAAAACAATCCCACGTTCGTGCTCGTTTTGGGCACCTGTCCGACGATTGCGATGACGACCAGCCTTTTTCAGGCCTTCGCGATGGGCGTTGCCACGATGTTCGTGCTCGTCTTTTCCAACCTGTTTGTCAGCCTTTTGCGCAATCTCATTCCCGACAAGGTGCGCATTCCGTGCTATATCGTGATCATTTCGACCTTTGTCATCATCGTGCAGATGGTCATGCAGAGGTATCTTCCCGACCTGTACAGCACGATGAATCAGTTTATAACGCTGATCGTGGTCAACTGCATTATCCTGGCGCGTGCGGAAAGTTTTGCTTCCTGCAATAAACCCCTTTACAGCGTCGTCGACGGGCTGTCCATGGGGCTCGGGTTTACGGGAGCCCTTTGCCTGATCGGCATCATCCGCGAATTTTTTGCGGGCGGCTCCTTTGCCGGAATGTCGATCCCCGGTTTTCCCGTGATGGATACGAACGGCGCGAAAGCCTTCGGTTTCATCGTGTTCGGCTGCCTGATGGCTCTGTTCAATTTCGTGATTCAGAAACTCAACGAACGCAAGGAAAAGATGAAAAAGGCGTCTCTGCCCCTTTCGGACGGCAGGGTGGAAGAACTGAAAGAAGGAGGTGCGCAATGACCGTTTCCATCATATCTTTGATGTTCGCCGCCGTCATATCGGACAATATAGTGCTGTCGCAGTATCAGGGGATCTGTCCTTTCCTCGGCGTTTCCAAAAAAATTTCCAGCGCGGCTGGAATGGGGTTTGCCGTCATATTCGTCATGGCGATCTCCTCCGTGTTCACGTATCTGCTCTACAACTACGTGCTTGTGCCGCTGGAAGTCGGCTATCTTTACACGATGGCGTTCATTCTCGTGATCGCCAGCCTCGTGCAGATCACCGAAATGATCGTAAAGAGGTTTTCTCCCACCCTCTACAGCGCTTTGGGCGTATATCTTCCTCTGATCACGACCAATTGCGCAATTTTGGGCACGGCGACCGCCACGGTCGTTCCGCAGGTATATAATTTTGTCTACACGTTCGCCATATCCGTCGCGACGGGGGTCGGATTTTTGTTTGCCATCGTTCTTCTCGCGTGCGTGCGCCTGAAAACGGACAGGGCGGATATTCCGAAATGTTTCAAAGGCTTTCCGATCACGCTGATCACCGCGGCGATCATGGCAATGGCGTTCGCCGGTTTTTCCGGCATACTGGCGGGGTGAAGTAAAGTATGAATACGATCGTTCAAATCGCCGTTGCGGGCGGCGTCATGCTCGCCATAGCGCTGGTTTTCGGCGTCATCCTCGTCATCTGTTCCAATGTTTTTGCCGTCAATAAGGACGAGCGCATCGAAAAGGTGGAAAATCTTCTCGCAAAGTCCAACTGCGGCGGCTGCGGCAAGGCGGGCTGCGCGCAGTTTGCGGAAGCGCTCGTAAAGGGAGAGGCAAAACTTTCCGACTGCCGCGCCACGCCCGCGGCCAACAAAGAAAAAATTGCGCAGATTTTGGGCGGCGGAGAGATCGGGGAAGACACGGTCGCCGTCGTGCATTGCTGCGGCGGAAACGCCTGCTACAACAAATACGATTATCAGGGCTACGGCAACTGCGCCTCGTGCGAACTGATCGCGGGCGGCATCAAGGCGTGTCCGGTCGGCTGTATCGGGAAAAAGACCTGTTCCGATGTCTGTGCGTATTATGCCATCGACGTGGGCGACGGCGGCTATTCTGTCGTGGACAAAGAAAAGTGCGTTTCCTGCGGGGCATGCATTTCCAATTGTCCGAAAGGCATCATCGGCCGCATCCCTAAAAACGCCAAAGTGTATATCGCCTGTTCCAATCACGGAAAGGGCAAAGACGTCATGGAACTGTGCAAAAACGGATGCATCGCCTGCGGCCTGTGCGCAAAGACGTGCCCTGTCGGCGCGATCGCCATGAAGGACGGCCTGCCCGAGATCGATTATACGAAATGCATCGGCTGTATGAAATGCGCACAAAAGTGCCCGCGCGGCTGCATAAAGGGGCATTAAACATGCGTTATCGGTATATTCTGTTCGATCTAGACGGCACGCTTTTCGATACGGGCGAGGGGATCCTGAACTCGTTCAGGCATACTTTCAAAGAGACGGGCGTGCCGTATGAAGAGCAGGGGTTGTTAAAATTTATCGGTCCGCCGCTCTACGAATCTTTCCGCACGATATTGGGTAAAAGCGAGGAAGAGGCGGAGCGCATGAAAAAGATTTACCGGACATTTTATCGCGAAACGGGCGTTTATCAATGCAGGCCGGTAGACGGGGCGGAAGACTGCCTCGCCGCTCTCGTGCGCGGCGGTGCAAAACTGGCGGTGGCTACGTCCAAACCGGAAATTTTTGCGCATAAGATCCTTCAGAGATTCGGTTTCGAAAAATATTTTTCGGCCGTATGCGGCGCGTTCCCCGACGACAGCAGAGCGGAAAAATCGGAGGTGATCTCGGCCGCGCTCGACGCGCTGGGCGCCGCGGGCGAAAGGGAAAAAAGCGTCATGGTAGGAGACAGAAATTACGATGTTTTCGGCGCCGCAAAATGCGGGATCGGCTGTATCGGGATCGACGTTTGCAGCTTTGCGGAAGCGGGCGAATTGGAGGGCGCGGGCGCGCTCGCTCTCGTCCGTTCGTTCGGCGAATTGCTCGCCTTATTGGAAAAAAGCTGAAATTATTAAAATTTTGATATACCGAAAGGAAAAAGAAATTCGGGTTGTGCAATTTGTACAGTCCCTTTTTTCTTTTTATGTGGAAAAATTTGACAAATTATTATCAAAATATGAAGTGTATTTTCAATAAATATTGTTAATAATTGTCAAAACGATAAAAATCAATAAACTTAGCAAAAATATTGCACAAATTCTCAAAAATGGTCTGTACAAAAGCCCCGAAGAATGTTATAATAGTTGCGGTTAAGTTTATTTATAGTAAAGAAATGCAAAACAGTGTTCTGTTATCTTAACGCAAAGGATCAGAGGAAATGGAAAAAATCGGTATCATCGATCTGGGATCAAATTCAGCGCGCCTCGTCATCGTCGAATTGTTCGGCGAGGGGCATTTTGTGGTTGTCGACGAACTTAAAGAGAGCGTTCGTCTCGGTCAGGATATGGAGAGAGACGGCTTTCTGAAGCCGCAGAGAGTAGCCGAGACGATCAAAACGCTGAAAATGTTCAAAAAACTCTGCGATGCCAGCAAAGTGGATCGCATCATCGCGGTCGCAACGGCGGCCGTGCGCAGGGCAAAAAATCAGCGCAGTTTTCTCGATGAGATTCAGGCGACCTGCGGCATAAAGGTCAAAGTTCTGAGCGAGGAAGAGGAAGCCACGCTCGTCTATCGCGGCGTCATCAATTCGATGGACATCCCCAAGGGCATCATTCTCGAAATCGGCGGCGGAAGCACGAAGATCGTCTATTACAACCGCAGGAATATGCTCAATTATTCCACGCTGCCCTTCGGCGCCGTCACGCTGACCGACCTTTTCAAGGACGGGAATCTTTCCCCCGAAGAACAGGCGGAAAAGGTGGAGGAATTTTTCACCGAACAACTTTCCCAGATAGAGTGGCTCTCCACGGTGGATCCCGACGTGCAGATGATCGGCGTGGGCGGGTCTTTCCGCAATATTTTCAAGATCAGCAAACTCGTGCGCAAATATCCGCTCGATACGGTGCACAATTATCACCTTCCCGTCGAAGATTTCGAGTCCATTTACGACATGATCAAGGTCCTCGATCTCGACAAGAAGAAAAAGATCAAAGGGATTTCCACGGCGCGCGCGGATATTCTTCCCGCGGCGCTCGCCGTCGTCAAATCTTTCGTGCACTTTATGCATTTTGAGAATTTTATTATCGGCGGCTCCGGCCTGCGCGAGGGGATCATGTTCAATCAGGCGATGCCCGTCACGCTGGAAAAGCCCATCTCCGATATTCTCGGGTACAGTTTGAGCAGCCTCGTCAAATATTACGAATGCAACGAAAAGCACGTCGAACACGTGGTCAATCTTTCCGTGCAGTTGTTCAAACAGCTGCGCGTCCTGCACAAGTTCCCCAGGCAGTATCTGAAGATCCTGAAAGTCGCGGCGACCCTGCACGACTGCGGCACGCGCGTAAAATTTTACAACCATCAGAAGCACAGTTGCTACATGATCCTCAACTCGACGCTGTACGGGATCACGCACAGAGAGATCGTGCTGGCGGCGTTTGTCGCGGGCTGCCATAAAAAAGAGGACATCAACATGTCCGACTGGGTCAAATTCAAAGATATCGTCTTGGAAGAGGACCTGGAGGCGGTCAAAAAACTGGGCGTTATGCTGCGCATCGCCGAAAGTCTTGACAGGAGCAGTTCGGGTACCATAAAGGGGATCAACTGCGACGTATTGGGAGATTCGGTCATCATGAAGACGGAAGTGGAAGGCGACGCGTCTTTGGAGATCCGCGACGCGATGACCGCGAATGCGGAATTCCGTAAATCGTTCCGCAAAAATTTGGAGATTCTTTGATGCGGAAAGGGGATCGCCGCAGTTTTTGCGGCGGTCCCCGTTTGCTTGATGAAAGGCGATGGAAATCATTTTGGCAAGCGCGTCTCCGCGCAGGAAGGAAATTTTGTCCCGCATCGTGCCGGCCTTTACCGTCGTTCCGTCAGGGGCGGACGAACACGTCCCTCCGTTGTCCCCGGCGGATACGGTCGAAGCGCTCGCCTGCATGAAAGCGGAAAGCGTTTTTGAAAAATATCCGGAGGCCTTGGTGATCGGGGCGGATACGGTCGTCGCGTTTGAGGGGAAGATCCTCGGCAAACCGGCAGATCGGGAAGACGCCGTCCGCACGCTTAGGATGCTCAGCGGAAAGGAGCACGAAGTTTTTACGGGCTGGTGCATCCTTGCTCCGGGCGTCAAAAAAAGCGGCAGCGTCCGCACGGCCGTCCGTTTCCGCGATCTGGACGAAGGATTTATCCGCGAATATGCGGACAGCGGCAAACCGCTCGACAAAGCGGGCAGTTACGGGATACAGGATGACGAGCGTCTCGTCGCGAAATACAGCGGAAGTTTCACGAATGTAGTGGGGTTTCCCGAAGAAGAAATCAGAGAGCAGTTAAAATCGCTCGGGTGCGTAAAATGATAAAATTGGCAATTGATTTAGGATCGTCCGTCACAAAAATTTTCAGGATCGGCAGCGGCATCGTGCTGGCCGAACCGAGTTGCGTTGCGGTCGCATCGGGCACGAACAACGTCAAGGCGATCGGGGAGGAGGCAAAGCGCCTGATCGGCAAGACCGCGGAATATACGACGATCGTGTCGCCCGTTTTCGAAGCGGATATCGTCAACGAAAAAATGGCGGCGGTCATGCTGGCTTATTTTTTGAAAAAAGTCGGGATAGGCCCGTCGCAGGCGAAGCGCGCGGAGGTCATCTTTGCGGTGCCGTGCGGCGCGCAGGAAGAGCTGCTGGATAAATATTATCGGGTCGCGGAGGAGTGCCGCCTCGGGAATGTACGCTTTGCCGAATCGCCTTTTTTGTCCGCATTCGGGCAGAATTTGATTCTCAACGAAACGAATCCCGTATTTGTCATCGATATCGGCGGGGGCAGTACGGACATTGCCGCCTTTTCGCTCGACGGGATCATTGCGGGCATATCGCTCAATATCGGCGGCGGAAATATCGACAGCCACATCATCGACAAGATCGCGGAGTCTTTCAATCTGAAGATCGGGCTTTTGACGAGCGAAAAGATCAAAACGACGATCGGCAGTCTGTATTCCAATGACAACGAGAGCATGGTTGTGAACGGGCGCGACATCACGACGGGTCGTCCGCGCTCCGTCGCCGTCTCTTCCTCCGACGTCTACGAGTGCATGAAGGTATTTGCGGACAAGATCGCCGAATACGCGGGCTTGGTCCTGTCCAAACTGCCGGCCGAAGTGTCCGCTTCCGTCTGGCACAGCGGCATTTATCTTTCGGGCGGTATGGGCAAACTGATCGGGTTCGACGATTATCTCTATCGCAAACTGCAGATGGACGTCAATGTTGCGGACGAGCCGCAGATGGCGGTCATTCTGGGCGCGGGTGCGGCCATCGGCAACGACGATCTGCTCGAAACGATCCGCATCGATTACTGAAACACGCAAAAAAACGATATAAAAAGCGAGACAGCCGCTGATTTTCGCGGCTGTCTCGCTTTTTATCCTTTGGTAAAATCAGGATGGTTTTATAACCTTGCGTCCTTCTCTCTGATCTGGACGCGGCGTATTTTTCCGCTGATCGTCTTGGGAAGTTCTTCCACGAATTCCACCACGCGCGGATATTTGTAGGGCGCGGTCGTCTTTTTTACGTGATTCTGCAGTTCTTTTTTCAGTTCTTCGCTGGGCTGATATCCCTTTGCAAGCACGATCGTCGCCTTTACGAGTTGTCCGCGCACGCCTTCCGTATCCGGCACGCCCGTTATGGCGCATTCGAGTACGGCGGGGTGTTCCATCAGGGCGCTTTCCACTTCAAAGGGCCCGATCCTGTAGCCGGAACTCTTGATGATATCGTCCTTTCTTCCTACGAACCAGTAATATCCGTCCGAATCGCGGTAAGCCAGATCGCCCAGATGATAGTAACCGTCGTGTTTCACCGTTTCGGTCAGTTCGGGGTCATGGTAATATCCGTCGAACAGACCCTGTTGCGGGTGGCGCAGACGGATGCAGATCTCACCCGCTCCCTCTTCGACGGGCTGATCTTCGTCGTTGAGCAGTTGCACGTCGTACAGGGGAGAGGGTTTCCCCATAGAACCCGGCCTGATCTCGACAAAGTCGGGGAAGGTCGCGCACACGACGGTGGTCTCCGTCTGTCCGAACCCCTCGTAGATCCGGTGTCCCGTTTTCAGATAGATCTGTTTGTATATTTCCGGGTTGAGCGCTTCTCCCGCCGTCATCATGGTGCGTATGCTGGAAAGGTCGTATTTGCTCAGATCCGTCTTCATCATAAAGCGGTACACGGTGGGCGGCGCGCAGAAAGTTGTGATCTTATATTTCGTTATATATTCGAGCAGGTCGGCAGGGTCAAATTTTCCGTGAAAATCGTACACGAATATCGCGGACCCGCAGATCCACTGTCCGAACAGTTTGCCCCAACTGCACTTTGCCCATCCCGTTTCGGCAAGGGTGAAATGCAGGCCTTCGTCGAGGCATCTGAGCCAGTATCGTGCTGTGATGATATGTCCGAGCGTGTACCTTTGGCTCAGGCACACCATTTTGGGCATGCCCGTCGTGCCGGAGGTGAAATAAATGAGAATGGTATCGTCCGCGCTGCAATCGGCGCGGTTGTCGAACAACAGGTTCTCCGGCTGTTTTTCAACGGCGGCATCGTAGTCGATAAACCCTTCCCGTTTGCCGACGACGAGCAGGTGTTTTACGGAGGGCACGTGCGACGCGGCTTTTAAAATATTGTCGCAAAGTTCCTCTTCGTCCACGGCAACCACCGCCTTGACGCCCGCCTTTTCCATCCTGTAAACGAGGTCCTTTTCCATCAGCATGTGCGTCGCGGGGATCCCGATCGCGCCGAGTTTGGAAAGGCCCATCAGAGTCGTCCAGTATTCGTGGCGCCTTTGCAGGATTACCAGAACGGTATCTCCCTTGCGTATCCCCAACGAATAAAAGAAGTTTGCCGTCTGGTCGGAAATCCTCTTTATATCCGCAAAATCAAAAATTTTTTCGCCTCCGAAATCGTCGCACCAAACGAGAGCGCGTTTAGAGGGTTCCAGTTTTGCATACTCGTCGACGACGTCGTAAGCGAAATTAAAGTGATCGGGAACATTCAGTTTGAAATTGTTGTAAAAATCGTCGTAATTCTTAAAATCGACGGCATTCGTGAACCGATGCAAAAGGTTCATAATTTTTGCCTCCGTGCAAATCATCCAATGTATATTCTAACATATTTTTGCCAAATAATAAAGTAGATTTTATAAACTCGCGCGAAATTTGTATGGATATTTGCAAAATTCGGAAGATAATGGTATAATAATGCCGACTCGGGCGCGTTCTGCGCCCTATGTTTGTCCACGGGAGGGGAGTGTATGCTGGATCATCTTACCGCCGCAGTGCTGGAAATCGTGAATGCGGGATCGGACGGGTCGTACAAGGTGCTGGAAACGTCCGATTTTCTTTCCGCGCTTCCCGATCGGCTGAAGACGGACGAGGCGGGGCTGGACAACTCTCTGCGCTTTCTGAGCGAGCGCGGGTATATCGACATCCGCTATTCGGACAAGGGTACCTATTGCCTTTGTTCTCTGCCGAAAGGCAGAACCTATGCGGAGAGCGCTGCCAAAGAAGAGGAAAAGAAAAAGTCGCGCGGCGGCGCGCTCGCCGTATTTTTCGGCGCGCTTGCGGGCGGATTTCTCGGCGCGCTTGCGGCGGGGCTTCTGGCCGCGTTTTGCCTTTGAGCCGGACACAGGAGAACGCCATGTTAAACAAACAGGAAAACGAAGTTATGAACGCCGTCTATGAAATGTGCGACGGCAAGGGCAGTTGCCTCGTCAGTCCGCTCGAGATCATGAGCATTTTGCCCGAAAAGAGAAAGTATACGCCCGAAAAGATCGACGCGATCCTCCGCTCGCTTGAACTGGACGATTATTTCGATCTCATACAGTCAGACCGCAAAGGGGAGAAAATGTACGTGATCACGCTCCACGCGAACGGCGAGGCGTACAGGCGCACCAATTTGCAGATGAAGCGGAATATCGCCTTCAAGGTCGCTCTGGCGGTGGGCAGCGCGGTCATCACCTTTGTCGTGGGCCTCATTCTCAGGGAGATTTTTTCCTGAGCGGTGCAATGTCTAAGACATTGCATTTTTTACGCGCAAAATCCGTTGACAGCGCGGTGGATTTTGCGATATAATAATTGAGAAAAACATAAACATTTGTTTGCATTTTTACGTTTTGAATCAGCCATGGATAAATTTGAACTGGTTTCACCCTATCAGCCTACGGGGGATCAGCCGCAGGCGATCGAAAAACTGACGGAAGGCGTGCTGGACGGGATCCGCACGCAGGTGCTCGTGGGGGTCACGGGCAGCGGTAAAACGTTCACGATGGCGAACGTCATCAAAAACGTCAACCGCCCGACCCTCGTCATCGCGCACAATAAGACGCTCGCGGCGCAACTCTGCAACGAATTCCGCGAGTTTTTTCCGCACAATCGCGTGGAATATTTTGTCTCGTATTACGACTATTATCAGCCGGAAAGTTATATTCCGAGCACGGATACCTATATCGAAAAGGATATGTCCGTCAACGACGAGATCGACAAACTGCGCAATTCCGCCACGGCGTCTCTGGGCGAGCGGAGCGACGTGCTCGTCGTCGCGAGCGTATCCTGCATATACGGTTTGGGCGCGCCCGAGGAATACTTCAAACTCGCCATCTCGCTGCGGCCGGGAGATGCGCTTTCGCGCGACGATCTGATCCGGCGCCTGATCGAACTGCAGTATGCCAGAAAGGATATCGACTTTTCCCGCTCATCCTTCCGCGTGCACGGCGACGTGGTGGAAATTTTCCCCGCGGGGGCCTCAGAGATCGCCATTCGCGTGGAGTTTTTCGGGGACGAAATAGACAGACTGTGCGAAGAGGAAGTCGTTACGGGCAAGATCACCGCAGACCTGAAACATGCGCTCATCTTTCCCGCAAGCCATTACGCGGTGGGCAGCGGCCGCCTGATGTCCGCGATCGAAGCGATCGAGAGGGATCTCAAAACAGAGGTCAAGGCGTTCCGCGACGAAGGGAAACTTCTCGAGGCGCAGCGGCTGGAACAGCGCACCGAATATGACATCGAGATGATGAAGGAAGTGGGGTACTGCAGCGGCGTGGAAAATTACAGCCGCTATTTCGACGGCAGAAGACCGGGCGAGCCCTCCTTTACCTTGCTCGACTATTTTCCCGACAATTTTCTCGTGTTTATCGACGAGAGCCATATGACGATCCCGCAGATCAGGGCAATGTACCGCGGCGATCTCTCGCGCAAGACCAATCTGGTCAATTACGGATTCCGCATGCGTTCCGCTTACGACAACCGCCCGCTCACCTTCGAAGAATTCGACGCGCGCGTGCCGCAACTCATCTGCGTTTCCGCCACGCCCGCCGAATACGAACTGAAAGAGGCGGGGCAGGTGGTCGAACAGATCATCCGTCCGACGGGACTTCTGGATCCGGAAATCGAGGTCCGTCCCGTCAAGGGGCAGATAGACGATCTGCTCGCGGAGATCAAAAAGGTCACTGCGGGCGGCGGGCGCGTGCTCATAACCACCCTCACCAAGCGCATGGCGGAAAATCTGACCGATTTTCTCAAAGAGAGCAACGTCAAAGTGCGGTACATGCACAGCGATATCGATACGCTTGAACGCATCGATATCGTCAACGGGCTCAGGAGCGGAGAATTTGACGTCCTGTGCGGCATCAACCTTCTGCGCGAGGGGCTGGATATGCCCGAAGTCAAATTGGTCGCCATACTCGATGCGGACAAAGAGGGCTTTTTGCGGAGCGATACCTCGCTCATTCAGACGATCGGCCGCGCGGCTCGAAACGCGGAAGGGCGGGTGATCATGTATGCCGATACGGTCACGGGCAGCATGCAGCGCGCCATCGACGAGACGAACCGCCGCCGCAAAGCGCAGAAAGAATACAACGAGGCGCACGGAATAATCCCGAAAACCATCGTCAAAGAGGTAAAAAGCACGCTCGCGATCACGGAAAAGAAGCGCGAACTCCCTCCCGACAGGATCTCTTTGGAAGAGATCCCCGCCGAGATCGAAAAACTCAAGGTCCTGATGAAGGTGGCTTCCAATCAACTGGATTTTGAAAAGGCGATCGAGATCCGCGATACGATCAATCTGTTGCGGAAAAGACTGCTCAAAAGGTAACGCGGTAAGATGAAAGACGAAATATTTGTAAAAGGCGCAAAGGAAAACAACTTAAAGAACATAGACGTGCACATTCCCCGGGACAAACTGGTCGTATTCACGGGGCTTTCGGGCAGCGGAAAATCCACGCTCGCCTTCGATACGATCTTTGCGGAAGGGCAGAGGCGGTATGTGGAAAGCCTCTCGTCCTACGCGCGGCAGTTTTTGGGGCAGATGGAAAAGCCGGACGTCGAGTCCATCGACGGGCTGTCTCCCGCCATTTCCATCGATCAGAAAACGACTTCGCATAACCCCCGCTCCACGGTGGGCACGGTGACGGAAATTTACGACTATATGCGCCTTCTGTTTGCGCGCGTTGGCGTTCCGCACTGTCCCGAATGCGGCAGGGAGATCCGCCGCCAGACGGTAGACGAGATCGCGGATAAAGTGATGGCGATGCCGCAGGGCAGCAAGATCCTCGTCACGGCACCCGTCGTGCGCGGGCGGAAGGGCGAATACGTAAAGGAACTGGAATCTTTCCGCAAGAGCGGCTACGGCAGGGTAAAGATCGACGGCATCGTATACGATCTGCAGGAAGAGATCAAACTGGAAAAGAACATAAAGCACGATATCGGCGTCGTCGTGGACAGGCTCGTCGTCAAAGACGGGATCCAGAAGCGCCTGACGGACAGCCTGGAAACCGCGCTCAAATTGGCGGACGGGCTGGTGGTCATCGACTGCGACGGCAGCGAGGAACTGTACTCGGTCAAATACGCCTGCCCCGACTGCGGCATCAATATCGAAGAGATCGAGCCGCGCTTGTTTTCCTTCAACACGCCCTACGGCGCCTGCCCCGACTGCGGTGGCCTTGGGTTCAAACAGGTGGTGGACGAATCGCTCATCTGCCCCGATAAAAGCAAGACGCTCCGCGAGGGCGCCATTGCCGTGGGCGGCTATTTTCTGGAAAGCAAGCAAGTGAACAATATGTACGTCGAGGCGGTGGCAAAGCATTACAAGATCGATCTCGACGTGCCCGTGCGCGATCTTCCGAAAGAACAGTACGACATTCTCATGTACGGTTCGCACGGAGAAAAGATCCCGATGCAGTACGACCGATATAATTTTCACGGCACCTATCAGATCGAGTGGGAGGGGTTTGTCAATTCCCTTTCCCGCCGCTATCAGAATACGGACAGCATGGGGGTGAAACAGGAGATCGAAAAGTATATCACCCAACTGCCCTGTCCGACGTGCGGCGGCAAACGCCTGAAAAAAGAGGCTTTGTCCGTCTATGTCGGAGGGAAAAATATTTCCGAACTCTGCGATCTGTCCGTTTCCGACCTCTATGACTTTTTTGACAATTTGGCTCTGACGCCTACCGAACATCTCATCGCGGACGTCATTCTGAAAGAGATCAAGGCGCGCCTGAACTTTTTGCGCAACGTCGGCCTTGCCTATCTGAATCTCGCGCGCAGCGCGGGCACGCTGTCGGGGGGCGAAGCGCAGCGCATCCGCCTTGCGACGCAGATCGGCAGCGGTCTGACGGGCGTTCTGTATATTTTGGACGAGCCGAGCATCGGTCTGCATCAGCGCGACAACGAAAAACTGCTCGCCACGCTGAAAAATCTGCGCGATCTCGGCAACACGCTCATCGTGGTCGAGCACGACGAAGATACCATGCGCGCGGCCGATTACATCGTCGATATCGGCCCGAAAGCGGGCGTGCACGGCGGTGAGGTCGTCGCATGCGGCAGCGTGGAGGATATCATGAACTGCCCCGATTCGATCACGGGCGATTATCTGTCCGGCCGCAGAAAGATCGAGATCCCGCCCGTCCGCCAGGCTCCGGACGGCAGGTGGTTCAGCGTAAAAAATTGCCGGCAGAACAACCTGAAGGGGATCGACGTGCGTTTTCCCGTCGGGCTCTTTACCGCCGTTACGGGCGTTTCCGGGTCGGGAAAAAGTTCTCTTGTCAACGAGATCGTGTATCCGTTCATGGCAAATTCGCTCAACGGGGCGCATCTTCCCACCGGCAAATGCGACGGATGCGAGGGGCTGGAATATTTCGATAAGGTCATCGCCATCGATCAGTCGCCGATCGGCAGAACGCCGCGCAGCAACCCCGCCACGTACACGGGCGTTTTCGGTCTGATCCGCGAACTGTTCGCCGCCACGCCCGACGCGCGCGAACGCGGCTACAAGGCGGGAAGGTTCTCCTTCAATGTCTCCGGCGGCAGGTGCGAGCACTGTTTCGGAGACGGGATTATCAAGATCGAAATGCACTTTTTGCCGGATATTTTCGTGCCCTGCGAGGTGTGCGGAGGAAAGCGCTATAACCGCGAAACGCTGGAGGTGCGCTATAAGGGCAAAAATATCGCCGAAGTTCTGGATATGACCATCGAAGAGGCGTGCGAATTTTTCCGCCCCGTCACGAGCATCTACAACAAACTTAAGACTATCAACGACGTGGGCCTGGGCTATATCAAACTCGGGCAGAGCGCCACGACTTTGTCGGGGGGTGAGGCGCAGCGCGTCAAACTTGCGACCGAACTTTCCAAGCGTTCTACGGGAAAGACCTGCTATATCCTCGACGAGCCGACGACGGGCCTGCACAGTTACGACGTGGACAAACTCATCCAGGTTTTGCAGAAACTCAAGAGCGCCGGCAATACGGTCATCGTCATCGAACATAATCTCGACGTGATCAAAGTTGCGGACTGGATCGTCGATCTCGGCAGAGAGGGCGGCGATTTCGGCGGCGAAGTCGTCGCGTGCGGAACGCCCGAACAGATCGCCGCGTGCAGGGAAAGTTATACGGGCCGGTTCCTCAAAGGCATACTCGAAAACAAGCGGTAAGGGCGCAGAGGCATATGCCGTATTAACAGTTTCGCCTCCGCGGGGCCCGTCCGCTGATCGGGCCGCGGAAGATATGCGCGAAGATCCGCTTATGCGGCCGCACGTTTCGCCTTCGGCCTTGTATCAAAGCATAAAAAGCATAAAAAAGCGCGCCGCGCAAGGTTATCCTTGCGCGGCGCGCTTTTGATCGTTTTTGGTAGCCCCAAGGGGACTCGAACCCCTGTTTTCGCCGTGAGAGGGCGACGTCTTAACCGCTTGACCATGAGGCCGTCTCAAAATTTGCTTTACAATTATATCATAAAAAGCAGGCGAGGGCAACTGATTTTTTGAGTATTTTCAAAAATTTTCAGCCGTTTTCCGCCGCAAAAAGGGCAAAAAAAGATCCGCTCGTGCCGCAGAACGAAAAAGTGTTAACCCGCTTCTCGCAGGTGGGTGCGCCGCCGTACCGCCTCAGACTTTCCGTTCATAAACAGACCTTGCCTATCGGCACAGACTTAAATAAAGCGCTCCCTTGTAACAAATGTGGATTAAGATAATTCGAACCCCGAACACAGCAGACCGTTTCGGTTATAAAGGGATCGCAGGGGATCCCGTTTGTCTCTGTAATATATTATATACGATCGAGCGGAAAATATCAACCGAATCGAAACAAAAATCGCGCCGTCGCGCAATTTTCACCGAACGATCGCTCTATTTTCTGCATTCTTTATCCAAGGCTTGCAGATAAGCGTACATCTGGCTTTCCGAATTCAGGCCGTAACGCGCTTCCGTCTTGTCCGCCGCCGTCTGTTTGATGGAATTTTTAGTAAATTCCGCGGCGATCGCGACCGATTTTTCCATGCCGATCCCGCGCGCCCGCGCCCCGACGAGCGCACTCGCATATACGTCGCCCGCACCGTGGAACGCGCCCTCGATCTTTTCCGTCGAATAACTTCTGACCGCTCCCTTTTCGTCCGTATAATACACGGTGCTCAGAACGCGCGTTTTTCCGTTGACTTCAGCGGTCTCGTCGCACCCCGTCACGGAAGGGAAGGGGCAAAGCCTGCGCAGTTTGGTCAGGATCTCCGTGTACGAATGCTCCGTCAGAGAAGAATAGGGGGTATCCGTCAGGAAACACGCCTCGGTCAGGTTGGGCACGACCACGTCCGCGATCTTGCAAAGTCCCTTCATTTCATTTACGAAATTCTGATCGAAATGCGCGTACAGTATGCCGTTGTCGCCCATTACGGGATCCACGACCATCGTGCCGCCCTCTTTGAGAAAATCCTTTCTTATGCTCTTGACCATCTCGATCTGCGAAATGCTGCCGAGATAACCGCTGATGATAAAATCATATTGCAGCCCGAGCGATTTCCAATGCTGCAAAATGGCGGGTATATCCTCGCTCAGGTCGCGAAAAGTGTAGCCCGAAAATCCGCCCGTGTGCGTAGAAAGGATCGCGGTGGGCAGGATGTCGCAGGTAACGCCGGAAGCAGATATGATGGGCAGCGCCACGGTAAGGGAGCATTTTCCCACGCAGGAAATATCGTTGATCGCAAGAACTCTCATGATGCACGTCTCCGTCAAATTTATAACGTAGATTATAAACTTTAATTTTTATTTTGTCAAATAAATGGACATCGTATCCCGATATGGGGCGCATAAGAATTGCTTATCGTTCACTTTACATCGCAGCGTTTTTATGCTAAAATGAAAAGGATTATGAAAGGTACGGTAGCAAACGGTTTTTATACCTTTATCAGCGGCGCTACGGGCGGCATCGGCCGCGCGTTCGCGTTTGCCTGCGCGGCGGAAGGGAACTTGTTCCTGACGGGCAGGAGCGCGGAAAAACTCGACCTTCTGCGCGCTGAAATTCAGGCGGAATATCCCGCCTGTGCGGTAGAGGCCTTTCCCTGCGATCTGACGGATCTTTCTTCCCGCGGCAGGCTGTACGCATATGTCGCGGAGAGAGGGCTGATTTTCAGCCGCCTCTGCAATGTTGCGGGCGTGGATATACAGAAAGCGTTTGAAAAATATACCGAAGAAAAAATCGCTTTTCAGTGCAGGGTCAATCTCGAAGGGACGCTGTCCGTCACCCGTTTTGTCCTGTCTCGCCGCGCGCCGTCGCTCGAGATCGTTACGATCGGCAGTATATCGGGCGTATATCCGATGCCTTATTTTGCGATATACAGCGCTACGAAAAGCGCCCTTGCGAGTTTCTTTTCCTCTCTGCGCCTGGAACTGAAGGGGCAGAACGTGAAGATCACCACGATCGAACCGGGCGGCGTCTATACACGGCCGGACATCGTCAAAGATATCGAAGGGCAGGGGCTGTGGGGCAGGCTTTCCGCCAAATCCCCCGCATATGTCGCAAAAAAGAGTTTGAAGGCGGTCAAAAAGAACAAGCGCATCTGCCGGCCGGGTTTTTGGAACAAATTTGTCGCGGCCGTGCCGCGCATACTGCCGCTCGGCGTGCGCATGCGCTTTATCGCACGGCGCTGGAAAAAACTTGAAAAGGATGCGTTCTGACGCGAAGGGGGAACGGATGAAAAAATATATCGCCGCGATGGACCAGGGAACGACGAGTTCCCGCACCATACTGTTTGATCGCCGCGGCAGGATGGTCTCCTGCGGCCAGGCGGGATTCAGGCAGATCTATCCGCAGCCGGGATGGGTGGAGCACGATCCGGAAGATTTGTTTTCCTCTCAGATGAAAAGTTGGGAAGAGGCGCTCCGCCTCGGCGGCGTCCGCCCCGAGGAGATCGAAGCGATCGGCATCGCGAATCAGCGGGAAACCGCTGTCGTATGGGATAAATTTACGGGAAAACCCGTCTATAACGCGATCGTATGGCAGTGCAGGCGTACGGCGGCACAGTGCGAACAACTGCAAAAGACGCACGGCCGGCAGATCTACGAACGCACGGGGCTGCGGACGGATGCATACTTTTCCGCTTCGAAGATCGCATGGATCCTGGATCACGTGCCGTTTGCCCGTACGCGGGCGGAAAACGGCGAGTTGCTTTTCGGCACGGTGGATACTTATCTGATCTGGCGGCTGACGGGCGGCAGGGTGCACGCGACCGACTACACGAACGCATCGCGCACCATGCTGTTCAATGTGCACACGCTGTGCTGGGACGATGGCTTGCTCCGGCTTTTCCGCGTTCCGCGCTGCATGCTGCCGAAAGTGCTGCCCTCCGGTTCCGATTACGGCGTAACGCTGCCTGCGTTTACGGGCGTTTCTCTGCCCGTCTGCGCGGCGGTCGGCGATCAGCAGGGCGCTTTGTTCGGGCATCTGTGCGTGCGGGCGGGCGAGGCGAAGAATACGTACGGTACGGGCTGTTTTCTTCTGATGAATACGGGAAGCGAGGCCGTAGAGTCGAAAAACGGACTTTTGACGACGCTCACGGCATCTCTGACGAAGCCCGGGTACGCTTTGGAAGGGAGCGTATTTATCGGCGGTGCGGTCGTGCAGTGGCTCCGCGACGAAATGAAGGTGATCTCCTCCGCGCAGGAGTCGGAAACGCTCGCGTTCTCCGTGCCCGACACGGGCGGCGTATATTTTGTGCCTGCCTTCGTGGGGCTCGGCGCTCCTCATTGGGATTCCGATTGCCGCGGTACGATCTGCGGCATCACGAGGGGAACGGGCCGCGCGCAGATCGTGCGCGCCGCGCTGGAATCGATCGCGTATCAGGTTTCGGATGTCGTGCGCTGTATGGAACGGGACGTCCGTCTAAGTATAGAAAAACTGAGCGTGGACGGCGGCGCGAGCGCAAATCGCTTTTTGATGCAATTTCAGGCGGATATCCTCGGCGCGGAAGTCTGCCGCCCCGCCGTTTCGGAAACGACCGCGCTCGGCGCGGCCTATCTTGCGGGGCTGACGAGCGGATTTTACCGCGATCTGGAACAACTGAAAGAGAATGCCGCGGGTGCGGAATGCTATCGTCCCGAAATGAGCGATGCGCTCCGCGCGGAAAATCTGAGAGGATGGGAATCGGCGCTCGGCAGAGCGCTCTTCTCGCCCGAAAAATAAGGAGAATGAAAGATGACGGAAAAGGAAAGGATGCAAAAGGGGCTCGTCTATCTTCCCACCGACGGGCAGATTCTGGAGGAGCAGGCGGACTGCCTCGAACTTTTATACGATTACAACCGTACCCGCCCGCACGAAAAAGAGTTAAGGCAGCAGTTGATGAAAAAAATGTTCGCCGAAGTGGGGGAGGGTTGCTATTTCGAACCGCCCCTGCACAGCAATTTCGGCGGCCGTCACGTGCACCTCGGTAAAAATGTTTACGGCAATTTCGGCGTTACTTTCGTGGACGATGCGGATATATACGTCGGCGATTGCGTCATGTTCGCGCCGAACGTGGTCGTCGCTACGGCGGGGCATCCCATCTTGCCCTCCCTCCGCAGAAAGGCGATGCAGTTCAACAAGCCCGTTCATATCGGCAGCAATGTTTGGATCGGCGCGAACGCTGTCGTTCTGCCCGGCGTTACGATCGGGGACAATACGGTGATCGGTGCGGGAGGCGTCGTCACGAAAGATATTCCCGCCAACGTGATCGCGGTCGGCAATCCCTGCAGGGTCCTGCGCCCGATCGGGGAAAGGGATAAAGTCTATTTTTATAAAGACGAAAAATACGATTTCGAAATCAAAGAAGAAGAGGAGGATCTATGAGCAGGGCAGACGAAATTTTTATTCAGAATTGTCGGGATATTCTGGACAACGGGATCTGGGATACGGACAGGGAGGTGCGTCCCCGCTGGGAGGACGGCACACCCGCGCATACCATCAAAAAATTTGGGCAGGTGTCCCGCTATGACCTGCGCGAAGAGTTTCCCATCCTCACCATCCGCCGTACCTATCTCAAATCTGCGATCGACGAGATCCTTTGGATATGGCAGAAAAAGAGCAACAACATCCATGATCTGTCCTCGCACATCTGGGACAGTTGGGCGGACGAAAGCGGTTCTATCGGCAAGGCGTACGGCTATCAGTTGGGGATCAAGTACCGGTTTGCGGAAGGGGAGTTCGATCAGGTGGATAAGGTATTGTACGACCTCAAAAACAATCCCGCAAGCAGGCGCATCATCGCGCATATGTACAACGTGGCCGATCTGAAAGACATGCATCTGTATCCGTGCGCATATTCTATGACTTTCAACGTCAGCGGCAATACGCTCAACGGCATTCTCAATCAGCGCAGTCAGGATATGCTCGCGGCGAGCAACTGGAACGTCGTGCAGTACAGCATACTGCTCATGATGTTCGCGCGCGCGGCCGGGCTGGAAGCAGGGGAACTCGTCCACGTCGTGGCGGACGCGCATATCTATGACCGCCACGTACCCATCGTGGAAAAGATTTTGAAAAACCCTCAATATCCCGCACCGCGTCTCATCGCGGACGAAAGCGTAACCGATTTTTATCGGTTTACGAAGGATAGTTTCCGGCTTGAAAATTATCGGTATACCGATCTGGATGTTAAAATTCCCGTCGCAATTTGATAAAAATCGATTTAAAAACAATACTATGTCACACATAATGCATTAAAATGAGGTATTTATGAAAGCGATCGTCGTAGTGGACAAAAATTGGGGTATCGGAAAGAATAACAATCTGCTGTTCAGTCTGCCCGCGGATATGAAGCATTTCCGCGAAACGACTTCGGGCAAAGTGGTCGTGATGGGAAGCAATACGCTGCTCTCTTTTCCCGGGGGCAAACCGCTGAAGAACCGGACGAATATCGTGCTTTGGCCGGGTGCGGAAAAAAGGGAAGGCTGCACGATCGTACATACGCTGGACGAACTGTTTTCGGAGATCAGAAAATATCCCGAGGACGACGTGTTCGTCGTGGGCGGGGCGATGATGTACAGGACGCTTTTGCCCTATTGCAGCGAGGTGATCGCGACGAAGGCTGAGGCGGACGGCGGGGCGGAGGTGTTTTTTGAAAACCTCGACCTTCTGCCGGACTGGTCGCTGGAAAGCGAGGGCGAGCCGATCGAAACGAACGGGGTCGCGATCCGTTTCTGCGTATACAAAAATGCATCCGTGAAAGAGTACTGAGGAAGGGGCAGACGCAGGAAGTTGCGCCTGCCCTTTTATCGTAAAAAACAGAATTTCAAAGATTTCGGTTCGCCGCGCCCGTATGCTTAAAAACAGCGGGCGAAAACACGGACCGATCGGAGGGATACATGAAAAAGATCGCCGTCGTGGAAGATGACGAATATATCGGCAATATGCTTTGCGAACTTTTGCGCGGAGAGGCTGTTCGATCGCTTTTTTACGGTAGAAAACGCCCGCGGGTCCACGGGGCTCGGGCTTTCCATCGCCAAACTTTTCGTCGAACAGATAGGCGGGAGCATAGGCGCTTTTTGGTCGGCGGGGCGGCTTTCTGTCCGCATGAAATTATGAGTTTTTACGCCGGTATCTGCACGGATCGCGCGTTTTTTGGGGCAAAACTTTCAAATATAAGTTGTAATTTTTCGATCGTTATGGTATAATATTTTAAAAAAATATGGAGGGTTCTTACTATGGCAAGAATGGTACTCAACGAAACGAGTTATTTCGGCGCCGGCTGCCGCAAAGAAGTCGCGGGAGAACTTGCGCGCCGCAACATGAAAAAGGCGTTTGTCGTAACGGACAAAGATCTGGTCAAATTCGGCGTTGCCAAAAAGGTGACGGACGTGCTCGACGAGGCGAAAGTCGCTTACGATATTTTCGACGACGTCAAAGCGAATCCGACGATCGCAAACGTCAAAAACGGACTTGCCGCTTTCAAAAAATCCAAGGCGGACGTCATCATCGCGATCGGCGGCGGCTCCGTCATCGATACGGCCAAAGCCATCGGCATCATTGCGGAAAACCCCGAGTTTGCGGACGTGAAGTCCCTTGAGGGCACGGCGGACACGAAGAACAAGAGTTTCCCCGTCATCGCTTTTGCGACGACGTCCGGCACCGCGGCGGAAGTTACGATCAACTACGTCATCACCGACGAAGAGGCGGGCAGAAAACTCGTCTGCGTCGATCCCAACGATATGCCCATCATCGCGTTCAACGATGCGGAGATGCTCATGAGCATGCCCAAGGGGCTGACGGCGGCGACGGGCATGGATGCGCTCACGCACGCGATCGAGGCGTACATCACGCCCGGCGCGACGCCTATTTCCGACCTTCTGACCTGGAACAGCATCAAATTTATCGCAGAAAATCTTGAAGCCGCGGTCAAAGACGGCAGCAACGCCGTCGCGCGCGAGGGGATGGCTTACGGCTCGTACGTTGCGGGCATGGCGTTCTCCAACGTCGGTTTGGGCATCGTGCATTCCATGGCGCACCCGCTCGGCGCACGCTACGATATTGCGCACGGCGTCGCGAACGCACTGCTTTTGCCGTACGTCATGGAGTACAATAAACCCGCCGCTCTCAAAAAGTTCGGCGACATCGCCCGCGCGATGGGCGTAGACGTGAAGGGCATGAGCGACGATGAGGCGGCCGATGCCGCGATCGAGGCTGTCCGCAAACTGTCCAAGGCGATCGGGATCCCTCAGAAACTGCACGAACTGGGCATCAAGGAAGAACAGTTGAAACAACTTTCCGAAGATGCGTTCATCGATCCCTGCACGGGCGGCAATCCCCGCAAAACCTCCCCTGCGGAAATTCTCGAAATTTATAAAAAAGCCCTTTGATTTTAGAAATAAAAGGCGCCTGCACACGAAAGCGTGCAGGCGCCTTTTTGTATGTGGCAGGGGAACCCCTTTATTCCACGTCTATGCCGAGCGCGCGCAGAAAGGCCGCGGATTGCAGAAGTCCGATCTTCGCGCCCTTGAGTTCGGACAAGGATTCCGAAATTTCTATGCCGGAGATATCCGAATCGCAAAGATCCAGCCCCTTCAGCGGCGTGCGGAAAAAATTCACGCGGGCAAAACAGCATTTTTCGACGGATACGTTTTTCATTTGCGCCATGGCGATGTCCGCGCCCCTCAGGTTGCATTCCGAAAGCGACAGGGCATTAAATTTCTGTGCGTTGAAATTCGCATAGGACAGGTTGCAGTCTTTGAAAGACGCATCCCGCAGCGCGCCTTCAGAAAAATCTGCGCCCACGCCTTTGCAGTCGACGAACTGCACTCTGCGGAAGCACGCTTTGGTAAATTTTGTGCCCGACAGATTGCAGTTTTCAAAAATCGCGTCCGAAACGTCCTCGCCGCGAAAATCCGCGTCGCTGAAATCGCAGTTATCGAATATGCATTCGACGATCTCGGCCCCGCCGTATGCCGCTTTTGCGGCGTTCAGCCGGTTCAAGCGCAGGCCTTCGGTGCGTTCCGCATCGAGCGTGCCGCCCTCGCGTACGGGCCCCGAAAATTTAGGAGAAAGAATGTTCATATGCTCATTATATGGCCTCTGGCGCACTTTGTCAAGGTCTTATATTTTATTTGTTGTTCATATGTATATAAAAAAACTTATTGCGATATTGCGTCGGCGTTATTCCTTCGTGATATTTGAAAAATTTTACGAAAAGATTTTCCTCTTCAAATCCGCAGTTCGCAGCGATCTCTTTGATCGAATCGTTTGTATTGATGAGGACAGACTCTATATACGAAATGCGATGTTTGATGATTCCCGCTTTCAGATCCATTCCGAATTCTTTTTTATATATGCGGGACAAGTAGTCTGTACTATACCCGAAATGGCTTGCAACGGCCCTTGCAGTGAGCGGCCGGCTTGAAAGAATGCGGATATATTCGTTCGCTTCAAAGGCAATCTTGTTGCGGTATTCGGTGGAAGTGTTCAAGGACAGCAGAAATTTTGCGAGCGTAAGTTCGCACAATAACAGATTTGATTTTGAAAAATGCATGATTTCCTTAAAACTGCGTTCGGTATTGGGGGCAGCCGGCGCGCATAATTTCGGAATACCAAAAAACGGTAAATCGTTTGTGCAGAAATGCAACCAAAAGAAAGAGGTATGTCCGGTACTGATTTCTGTGCCCGCATGTTCGAGGTTCGGTTCGAGAAGCAGCATTTCCCCTTTGCGGAAGGAATATATGTTTTTCTCTTCTCGGATGCAAATTTCCCCCTCTGTAACGTAGATCAGTTCGTAACTGTCTATTACTCTTTTCGGGTGCGTCCATACACTTTCGGTATCGAACAACCCCATCCCCATGTAAGAAAGCGTCGCAGAATTATTGAATGCAATCATGTCGGATTTTTTCACATTTTTCTTATTTTTTGCATTGAATATGTTGGATAAATATAATATAATTTGATCATAAAGTCAACTAAAAGGAGAATAAAGATGCAAAATCCAGAAATTTTGTCTTTTCGGAATGTAAACTTGCATGACGGATTTTGGGCGAGAAGATATATTTTAAACAAAAATATTTCTCTGGAAAGTGTCAGGCAACAGTTCGAACGGACCGCAAGATTTGACGCCCTTCGGTTTAATTATCTTAAAAACGGGCGCCATATTCACTATTATTATGATTCCGATGCGGCAAAATGGATCGAAGCGGTATCGTATCTTATCGAAAAAGACCGCCCGTCCATGGCAGAGAACGAGGCGTTCATCGATGAATTGGTCGATTGTATGAAACGGGCACAGCGCGACGACGGATATCTCAATTCATATTTTCAGCAAATTGCTCCCGATGAAATATTTCGCAATAGAGAATGCCATGAGTTATACTGTGCGGGACACCTGATCGAGGCGGCCGTCGCATATGCGAAGGCGACGGGTAAGCGTAAATTTTTGCATATCATGGAAAAATATTGCGATTATATTTGCCGTGTATTTATCGAAGAGAAAAGCGCTGCGTTTGTTACGCCCGGCCATGAGGAAATAGAACTCGCGCTGATTAAATTGTATCGCTTTACGCACAGAAAAAAATACTTGGAAATGGCGGAGTTTTTTTTAAAAAATCGCGGTGTCTGGGCAAAAGAGTTGATGAATGAAGAGAATACTTTTTGCAAACAGGATGATTGCGATATTTTCAATTTGCATAAAGCGGTGGGGCATTGTGTCCGCGCGCTCTATCTGTATTGCGGGATTGCCGACTTGGCTTTAGAAATAGAAGACATAACACTCAGGCAAAATCTTCAGAAAGTATTTGAAGATATTGTCGGTCATAAAATGTATATTACGGGCGGCGTAGGATCATCGCATCGTGGCGAATGTTTTACGGCCGAATACGATCTGCCCAATCATACCGCATACAGCGAGAGTTGTGCTTCCATAGCCATGATTCTGTTTGCGCTCCGCATGCGAAAACTGGAACGAAACGCTAAGTACGGTCACGTTATCGAACGTATTATGTATAATTCGCTGCTCTCTTCTTGTTCTCTTGACGGAAAATCCTTTTTTTATGTAAACCCTTTGGAAATTGCACTGGAAGAATACGGCAGGGAGAGTTGCATCCCGAAGGATAGTGCGGAATGGTTACCTATAAAACAGAGAAAGGAAGTTTTCGATTGTTCCTGTTGTCCGCCCAATCTCAACCGTTTTTTTGCTGAGATCGGCAGCGTGATCGCCGTTTGCGAGGAAGATGCGTTATTTGTCGAACAATATGTTTCGTCTGACTTGACAACTGCTTTCGGCTCCGTTTCCATTCGCGAACAATATGCGCTTGACGGCTGTGTGGATATTTTTTCGGAAAATTATGGGAAAGATCGGCTGGCGGTAAGGATACCCGAGTGGAGCCGTTCTTTAGACTGCGTGTTGAACGGCGAAAAAGTGCTTCCGGAATGTAAGGAAGGATATGCTTATTTTACGGTCGGGAAAAATTTTTCTCTGTCTCTGAATTTTCATATCGCGCCCGTTTTTGTTTCGGCAAATCCGAATGTCCGAGCAAATGTGGGCAGGGCGGCATTGACGTACGGACCTGTCGTATATTGCTTGGAAGGGGTGGAAAACGGTACAAGGCTGAATCGGATTTCTGTTTCTCCATCCGCAGCAAAAGAGGCGAAAAAGCTTCTTGCGTTTCACGGCCTGTACTCTGTCGAGATGGAAGGATTTATCGACAAAGAGCAGGATTTGCTGTATTTCCCTGCGTGGGCAAGTGAAAAAGAAGGAAAAAAACTGACGTTTATTCCATATTTTGCGTTCGCAAACCGAGGTGAGAGCGATATGCTCGTATGGGTACGCCGCGCTTGACGCATTTTGATTTCGAATCGTTTAAATATAGAAAACCGCCCGCAGACCGATGTCTGCGGGC
>ERZ1106952.113-NODE-113-length-55538-cov-19.148766_pt1 | contig 55538 bp, 45 predicted proteins | sample MGYA00403677_ERZ1106952 | MGnify/ENA primary metagenome ERZ1106952 (study PRJEB35170, sample SAMEA104062415) | human gut metagenome | biome: human gut; feature: human-associated habitat; material: faeces | place: Denmark | collected 2012-05-14 ... | reverse complement strand
TTACTTTTCCCATAATATATCACTCCTTTATCAGGTAAAAGATATTACCGAATTTTGAATTTTTATCTGCAAACAGCTTCCGCCGATTGTTTTCTGCTTATTATTTTGCTTATTATAATAATTACTCGCGCAAGCAGAATCACACTTCTGCGCTGCGCACCCCTGTTTGCCGACACCTCGGCTTACGGAAAGGGTGAAACAGCGGCAATAAATAAATTTGTTTGTTTTAGTTTAATAATGACTCGCAAGAGCAAAAACCACGTTTTTTGCTCTTGCACTCCATTTGGCAATCCCTTGCCTTACGGAAAGGGTGAAGTTGCGGCATTCTAATAATATGTGTGCCCCAAAAGATGCCGCAACGAGGGGAAAACCGTTCGGGTTTCCCCTAAAATCGCAGTAAATCGCAGGCAACAGCTTGCCGAGATTTACGCGAGCCAAATCACTCGCGCGTTTGAAAACCACGTTTTTCAAAAAGCGCACCCAATTTGTCGCATACCTGCGACCTGAGCGGGTGAAGCCGCGCGATTTTATAATATGTGTGCCCTTAAAATATCGCGCGGCGAGGGCAGAGCCCTCACCCTCACGAAATTTTCTTTTGTCAGCTCAAAAGAAAATTTGTGAACTACGTCGTCACCTTCACCTGCGCATAGCGGATGACCTTGTCGCCCTTCTTGTAGCCCTTGAGGAACACCTCTTTGACATACCCGGGCTCCACGCCGTCGGCGGCGGGTTCGCTCATGATCGCCTCGCAGAAGGTCGGGTCGAACTCCTCGTCCTTCGGGTCGATGGGTTCGATTCCCTCCTCGTCGAGCAGCTTTTTGAAGGAACGGAGCACCATTTCGATGCCCTTTTTTGTCTGCTCGTCGCAGGTCAGAAGCGCGCGCTCCAGATTGTCGCCTACGGGCAGGATTTTGACGAGTACGTCCGCCTTGCCGTCGTTGTAGGCGCTGCGGCGGGCGGCTTCGTTGCGCTTGCGGAAGTTATCGAACTCCGCGGCGGTGCGCATCCACTTGTCCTTAAAGTCGGCTGCCTCCGCCTGCGCCTTTGCCAGCTCGGCTTTCATCTTTTCATGCTTGCAGTGGCGCTCGTCCTTCTTTTCTTCGCCCTCGTGCTTGCAGCAATGCTCGCCCTTTTCCTGCTCGCCGTGCTTGCAGCAGCCTTCCTTTTCCTCTTTTCCCTTGCAGCAGTCTTCCTGAACTTCCGCCTCGGGAATTATCTCTTCGGGTTGCGCGCTCTCCGCCGCTTCGCCCTGCCTCTTTTCTTCTTCACTCATTTTTATCGTCCTTCCTGTCGTCCTTTTTATCCTTGCCGCGGCTTCCCACGATGCCCTCCAGCGCCTTGCCGACGTTTTCGAGCACGGTGATGACCTTCGTATAATCCATGCGGATGGGCCCGATCACGCCGTACGTTCCGAGGTTTTTGCCCCCCGCCGAGTAGGTGGCGGTGACGACCGAACAGTCGTCGGGAACGTCGGCATCGCCGGACGAACCGATCTTTACATTGATCTGAATTTCGTCGTCTTCGTCGCCGATGAGTTCCGCGATCTTGTCCTTATCGGAGATGACGGTGAGGAAATTTTTGACGTTTTCGATGTCCTCGTATTCGGGGTGGTTGAAGATCTTATCCGCGCCCGTGAGCACAACGTCCTCGTCGCGGGGGCGGGTGTACTCCTTCAGAGCGTCGATGACCTCGTGCATCACCTGGCGGTACTGCCCGAACTCGGAGAGAACCTCCTCCTCGACATCCTTGACCTCGGAGAGCGCCTTGCCCTCGAACAGCTTGCCGATGACGTGCGACGCATTGGAAAGCTCCTCGTCGGTCATCCCCTCGGGTATGTCGATGAAGCTGTCGCGCAGGATGCGCGTGCCCGTCACGATGACCAAAAGCGCCTTCCCCTCGCCGCAGGCAAGGAGCGCTAAATTGCGTATCCTCTCCTCGTCGTTGTGTGGGCCGATGGCGACGGAGGTGTAGTCCGTCAGGTCGCTGATGACCTTGGAAACGTTCTTGATCAGATGCTCGACATCGTTCGACTTATCCGAAAACGCCTTTTCGATGTAGTCGAGGTCGCTGTCGGAGAGGTTTCCCTTTTCCATCAGCTCCTCGATATAAAAGCGGTACGCCTGCGGCGAAGGGACTCTGCCGCCCGAGGTGTGGAACTGCGTCAGATACCCCAGCTCCTCCAACGACGCAAGTTCGTTGCGCACGGTGGCGGAACTGACGCCCTGCAGATGCTTTTCCGCAATGTTCTTGCTCGACACGGGAACAGCCGTGTTGATGTATTCATCAACCACGATCTGCAAAATCTTCTTTTTTCGGTCGGACATCTTCATTGCTTCCACATCCCCTTCCATGTTTGGCACTTGATTTTCAACAATGTTAGCACTCTCGATATTCAAGTGCTAACGCTATTATATTCTTATTGTCGCGGAATGTCAAGGGTTTTATGCCAAAATTCCAAAAATATTTTTTCACAGGGGAGGAGCGGAAAAAAGGGAGAGGCAATGCCTCTCCCCGCCGTCATACCTGAATCATCAGCAGAAGCTGATACAGGTAATCATAATAGTTTCCGAGATAATCCTTTGCGATTTTGTCCGCCTCGAAGGCGGCGAGCGCCTCGGCTTTGTCGGGCAAACCAAGATAGTAGTTCTTGACCGCGACGTAGCGGTCGCGCATGGGCAGGCGGTAGTCGACCTCGTAGGGCGCGTCGTCGGGGTCGATGCCCTCGCCGCCTCCGCCGCTCGGCTCGTTTTCCGCATACAGCGCGTCGAGACTTTCGTCCAGATCGTTCTGTATCTTCAGAACGAGCGCGTCGTAATCCGCCTTCAGCGTTTCGAGCAGTTTTTCGAGGATGCTCGAACGGAAAATGCGCCGCGCGAGAGCGCGGTTCTTCTCCGCAAGGCAGCCAGACTCATATTCGCGCTTTGCCTGCTCGCTCTCTTCGTTCGCTTCGGCAATGAGTTTGTTGACCGCCTGTTCCAGTTCTTCCGCCGTCATACCATACCTCCCCGTAGTTTTTCGTATTCTGCCGCAAGGGAGCGAACCTCCCCCTCGCCCTCCGCGCGCAGGCGGAACACAAAGTTCTCCCCCGCCAAGTTGACAGAATAGCGCCGCTCGCCGCCCCTGCCCGCGATCTCAATGCGCCGCTTTCCCCCGCCGCTCTCGATCGTCAGCGTAAACGCGCCCGAAGCGCGCACGCGCACCGCGCGCAAAAGCGCCCTGCCGCCCGCGGAACAAGGTTCGCTCTCCCAGACGCAGAGGGAAGGATTGCCCGCCGAAACCTCGCACACCTCGCCCCGATACACGCACAGCGCGCCGCCCGCCGGGCAGGTCAGTCCGCCCACGCCCTGCGCCGCAACGCACGCACTGCCGCCTTCCGCGCGGAAAAACGCGAGCGTTTCCCCGATTTGCAGGGCATACCGCCGACCGAACGCCCCGCCGCGCACCTTTTCCGCCGCGAGAGGCAGGTTTTCGCAGAAGGCGGGGCAGACTTCCTCCGCCTCCCCGCTGCCGCCGTACGAGAACACACCGCCGCGCTCCGCCCAGAACAGCTTACCCGCGACGGCGGCAGCACTGCCCGCGAGAATATCGCCGCAGGAGAACAGGTCGCGCAGGATAAAATCCCGCTCGCTCCCCCGCGCCTCCAGCCGCTGCACGCCCCGCGCGCGAACAACATACATATAGATACCGAGCGGAATGAGCGCGCGGACTTCGCCCGCCGCGTCGGGAAATTCGATTTCGCCTCCGCCGCCGATCGCCTCGTTAAAATCGGAATAATCGGCGGGCGCGCTGAATTTGATTTTTCCGCCCTCACCGGGCAGGGCGAGCCACAGCCGCTCGTAGTACCAGGCGCCGCACACGAATGCGGGAATATCCTCCCGCGCCGCGAACCCGTCCTTTGTCAGCAGGGCGGCGCTCTCCCCGTCCGAAAACAGCAGCGCATTTTCCTCCGCCGTTATCTCCACGCAGGCGGGAACGCGCGAAAACTGCACGCTGCCCTGCGCGAACGCACCGCCCGACGGCAGGCGATAATAGGTCTTTCCACTCTCGCAATACAACAGCCGCGCCTCGCCGCCCGCCCTCTGCAAACGGAAGGCGGCCGCGGGCGTTTCCCCCGCGGGCAGTTCCCACCCCGCCGAAGCGGGGCAGCAAACGACCCGCAATCCGCCCTCCTCTGCGGCAAATCCGACCGCGCGCGCCCGCTCCGAATCCAAAGGAATATCCACATTTTTTACATACGTCTGCGCGGAAATCGAACTTTTCTGCACGATCTTCATGCCCACCTCCGCATTTTCAGCCGGCCGCCCCGCTCGCGGCAGGCGCAGGCGAGCGCGTCGCGGTAGCGCCTGTCGAGCAGGGTCGCCGCGTCGAACATGCCGCTCATCAGCGCGTATTCGCACGCCGTGCCGAGCGCGAGCACCCGTTCGCCCGCGCGGGAATTGCTCTCCGCCTCGTCCGCGATTTTCTTGACGCGCGGGCGGTAGGAATAATGCACGCGCACCTTCCCCGCCCGCACGCGGATGCACTCCGCGCCGACGGTGAAGGGCAGTTTTTCGCCGCTCTCCCCGCGCACCGCCAGAATTTCCACGGGCGGAAAGGCGAGCGCGCGGAGGGAAATTTCCCCGTCCGAGCCGATCGTCTCCGCATTTTCCAGCGGGAGATAGTCGAGCGCGATCTCGTTTTCGGCTAGGTTGTAGCACTTCAGCAACGTTTCCGCCTCCCGTTCCGCCGCCGAAAGATCCTCCGTTAATCCCCTCTCCAGATACTCCGCAATGTCCTGCCGCCCGCACAGCCGCGCCGCCGACGCCATGATCTGTTTCACCTTCATAAATAACACCTCCCGAGCGCAACGCTCTAAAGATATGCAAAGGGCGGGGCAACCGCCCCGCCCCCGCCGTTTTTCCGCGCACGACCGCGCGTTTTTTATTCCTCCGTGATGCCCGAAAGCATGCCCTGCCCGCAGGGGCGGGTGCAGATGAGGTCGGCATACTTGACGAGCGTCGCCGTGTACAGCGGCTTGCCGGGCACCTGCTTGAGCACGCGCCCGTCGTCCCCTTCCAGCCACTTCCAGTCGCACAGCTGGTGCAGGCAGAAGTCGGACGTGTTCAAAAGATACATCGTACCCGCAGGGCAGAAGCGGTCTGCCACGACGGGGATGCCGTTGTACGTCATCGCGCGGTAGCCGCCCGCCAGCTCCGCCGTGCCCGTGAGCATGCGCGATTCGGAAAGCGCCTTCTGCAGCGCCCGCTTGACGCCCCAGCTGCACACGATGAAGTCGACGCGGCTGCCCGCCTGCTCCTCCAAACGGTCGATCGCCGTCTGAATGGCGAGTTCGCTGATCGTGCCGACGGAAGCCTTCATATACGGAACGAGCCACTTGTGCGTCGCCCTGTCCAGTCCGTACAGGGTGCCGGTGCTCTGGAAGATGGCGCCCAGCCCCGTCAGTTCGAGCTTATACGAGCCCTGCACGCACACAAGGTTGTTCGCCTCCACGCCCGAAAGGGTATTCCCCGAAACGGTAAACGTCTTTTTGTCGCGGTCGACCGCCGTGATGCGGCGCGCCGACGCGCCCGAAATTTCCGCGCCCGCCGAGGAAAGAATATCCACGCACATCCCCTCGATGAGGTTGATGACCGAATCGGCGGTGATCGTGTTGCCCGAAACGGACTTGACCTTGCACAGCACGCCCGAGCCGTCGCCGAAGAGCATGCGGCCGAAGTTGAAGGCGGACGAGCGGACGAGTCCCTCCATTTCCGCATTCAGAAGGTTGACGAACGCGCCCGCGTTGTTTTCAGAGGCGCGCACAGCCTTGTCGCTGATCTCCAGCGTGCCGTAGAGGTTTTTGAGAGTGGTCACGAACTGCTCGTAGTTGTTGCCCGCGGCGGAAGGGAGATCTCCCTCCTCCGTGCCGGCGCCCACGCCGCCGTTCACGCCGTACTGCGCGAGCCTGCGCACTTCTTTGCCCCACACGTCCGCCGTGCTCTGTTTAATCTTCGCGAGGAAGGGGTTGACCGCCGTGTTCAGCTGCTCGGTAACCGCTCCCAGATAGTAACTTTTCAATGCGCTGTCCGCGCTTGCCATCGTCACCATAAACTTATGTTAATCTCCTTTCTTGTTCGATTTTTTGCCGCACGTTCGCGGCTTTTGTGTACTTTACCCGTTTTTGCGGAACAGATCCGCCGCGAGTTTGCCCGCCTCCTCGAACGAGCGCACGCGCGGCGCGGGCGCGGCGGAAAAGCTGCCGCCCTCCGCGAGCATGGTCGGCGCAAAGTCCCCTTGTGCGCTCTCACGCGTCGCCGCGGCTTGCCGCATCTGCGTTTCCCGCGCAGCGAAGTATTCCTCGGCGATTCTTTTGACTTTTTCGGCGAGTTCGCCGTCGGAAACTGCTTCCGCGCCGCGCGGCGGTTCCGTTCCGCCTTGTTGTAAAGGCGCGGGCGAATCCGAATATTCGGCGCGTTCTCCGCTCCCCGTTCCTTCCTTTTCGCGCGCGGCTTTGGCCGCGCGCTCCCGCTCCTCCAACTCGCGCAAAGCCTGACTGCGGCGGGTAAACTCGGCTTCCAGCGAATTGTACGCATTCAAAAGGGCATCGACGCTCTTGAATTTGCCGAGATTCGCCGCCGCGACCGTTTCCCTGCGGGCCTCCGCCCCTGCCGCCGCGCTCTTCGGGTTCTGCGCTGTGTTTTCCTTTTCCATGACTACCTCCAAAATACTCTGTTCACAAAATTTGTTTTGAGCTGACAAAACAAATTTTCGTGATTTTGAGGAAAACCCCATTGCCCTCGCTTTGCTCGGTACAATCGGAGTTTTCCTCTGCGGCGCGCCTTTTTGAGGGCACACCTTTTTGCCCTCTCACTTTCCTCGTGCAAAGGCACTGCGGAAAGTCGAGATTTTAAGGGCTGCCGCCCTCGGCTTGCAAGCTTTAAGGGCTTTTATCTTTTATTTATTTGCAAGCCTTCACCTGCTTATTTGGTTCGCCTTTTTGTTAAATCGCGCGCCGCGTTCACCTTTCCTGCATAAGCCGTATGTATGCGGCAAATTGAGTGCGCTTTTTGAGAAACGCAGTTCTCAAACGCGCATTTAATTATATAAAAAGCGCCCTTTTTGCTTTTGCAAATTATTAATTCAACTTTTTATCATTGGTCGCATCATCCGCGTTCTGCGCAGATTTTTTTCGCTTTTGCGCCTCGTGCGCCGCAATGTGCGCGGAAAAGCGCTCCTTCTGCCCCGCCGCCCTCGGGAACTCGTCCGACAATACAAACCGCGTGTGTTCGGCGATGTGCACGTCGTCATCGTCGTACGAATCGGCGGAAACGCTCTCCGAACAGAGCCGCAGATTTTCCTCCGCCGCCTTGTTCGCGTGCAGTGCCGAAAGCCCCCGCGCCGCCTCCAGTCCGCCGAAGCCGAGCGCGTTCAGAATCCGTTCGCGCGTTTCGTCCGAAACCTTTCCGTTCTCGTCCGCCAAAAGCCCCATGTTGTACAGCTCGTAGATGAGCGAGCGCCGCTTGGACGGCGAATCGGTTTCGTCGTTGTCCGTTTCGAACACCACGTCGTCGGAGGAAATGTCGCTCCCGCGGAAGTAATACATCTCCACGCGCCTGCCCTCGCCCGTCATGCGCATCAGCCTCTTTTCCGAAGCGAACTGCCGCAAAAGGCGAAGGATGTGTTTGCCCACCTTCTTCATAGCGTGCTTGATGCTCTCCGTGGTGACCGCGAGGCGGGTATCGTCCTGGTCGATAAGCAATTGCAAACCCGTCGCGCTGGTCACGTTGGTGTTGTTGCGCGAAGTCGCGCTGATCTCCGAAACGCCGCTGACGAGCACGAACTCGTCCAACAGCCGCTCCTCTTCCTGCTGAAATTCGGCGGGAAGGCTGTCCGCGCCCAGCATCGCGGGCGGCTGGGCGCCCTGCCGGTACACGAGCACCTTGCCGGGCGCCAACCCCTCCTCGCACAGCTCCTGCGTGTCCAGCGAGCCGTCCTCCACCGCCAGAACGCCCATCGTCAGGCGATTCAGAAACTCGTGCTTGCGGTTTTTGACGGCGTTGAACGCCCGCTGCACGGGGATCATGCGGTCGATAACGCTCCCGCCGAAAAACGCGCCCGACATGGGCAGGGCGCACTGCCGCACGAACGGATAGGTGCGCCCGCCGTTTTCGCCGTTTTTGTACGGCAAATCGCCGCAGTACACCAGTCTGTCCCCCGCCACGATGAGCAGACGCCCGTTCGGGAAATCGGAGCACGGCCGCTGATAATACTCCACGACCAGCTCGCTGTTTTTCAGCACGTTGCGCGCATACGCGCCCTCGCCGCCCATAAAGTTCGACGCCGCCGAATAGGGCGAAAGGGAAAACTCGCAGATCTCCCGCCCCGCGAGCTTCACGCCGTACCGCTCCTCGATCTCATCGACGGGCAGCGCCTTGGCGTGAATGATGCTCGGCTGCTGTTCCACCCGCTCGCAGGCGAGGTTTTCGGGATAAATTTCGAAGGGCGGCACCGCCGCGATGCGCACGGCGCCCTCCCTGCCCGATTCTCCCCCGCCGACGAGCTGTTTTCCGCCGCGCGCATCCCACAGCACTTTATAGAATGCCGTTCCGCACGTTTCGCTCCACACCGTGGCGCGCGAAATCGTCTCATCGAACCCGCACTCCTCGCACACCGAGCGCAGGGCGTTGGTCGCAATTTTCGCGCACCGTATGTCGCTTTCCTCGCCCGTGGCGGCGCGCACCGTCAAAGACGGGCGCACCCGCGCGAGCTTTGCGCAGCGCGTATCGAACGCGGGCGCGATGTGGTTGAACACCCGCCGATACTGCCAGTAAAAGCGGGGCTGTTCCTCTTCCAGCTCCCCCGCGGGGTTGATGCCGCAGTACTGGTTGCCCGCGAGGAAGTTCATGTTCAGCTCCCACCCGCGCTCCAGAAGTCTGCGCTCGCTTCGCCGCGCCTCGAACGCCTCCAACACCTCCCGCACGGCGCTCTCCTCGAATTTTTTGTCGAAGGTCTCCCTTCCCTCCCTCTCTTTCAACTGTTCTCCTCCCTTTGCAGAAGTTTCAAGAGCCGCTCCTTTTCGCGGGCGAGTTCCTCGTCGGAATACTCCCCGAGCGGCTTTTCTTCCAGTAGCAGTTTTGCCGCCGATATGTCGGGCGGCACATATTTTTTTGTCACCTTGCGCTTTACGAGCACCTCCTCGCCCTCGCTGAACCCGTATTCGTCCACGGTTTCCTCGCAATCGAAGCCGAGCGCGCGGCGCAAAAGCGCGTCATGAATCTCGTCGCTCATACCTTCTCCCGTCTTAAATTATGGCGGCCGCGCCGCCCGCACATTATTTTCCATACCCCCTCCCCCGCATCCGTCGGATCAGCCGCTCCTTGTCCCGCTGTACCGCCGTAAGCTCCGCCGCGGGCGGAGAATTGTGCGGCTTTGTCATCAAATAGTAGCGCATTTCGTCCAACGCGTGGTCGTCCCGCTTTTTCGGCACGTCCCCCTCACCCCAAAAATATCCTTTGAGTTCCCGGATGAGGTTGACGCACCCCTTAAAAATAAACAATTTCGGCACCCCGTTTTCGCCCTTCAAGTAACTCTTGACCCGCGCGATGCCCGCAAACAGGTCTTTGTTCACGTTCGCGTTGACGTTGATGCCCTGTTCCCAGAACAGCTCGCTCACGCTCTTGGAGGAGGCGAGGGTGCGCTGGTTCGCCGCCGAATCGATGAGTGCGCATATGCGCCCCTGAAAGTCGGTGTGCCAGCCCAGCCGCGCACTGATCTCCCTGATTTTTTCGGCGTGGTAGCCGATGTCGCGCTTCGCCTCGTAGTGCTCGGCGACGACGTACACGTTCCCGTCGAAGTCCACGCAGTACCAATGCGCGGAGAGCGGATTGTTCAGCCCGGGGTCGATGGAGATGTTGTCCTGCCACTCGGGCGGCACGGGAAAAGGCTCGATAACGTGGATACGTTCGTCGAATTCGGGGTACACGAGCCCCTCGTCCACGCCGAAGCGGCCGTAGCGGCGGCTCTCCAGCTCCTTTTCGTCCATTGAGCTTTCGAGCAGGGAGATCTCGCTCTTTTTGAGGTACGGGTTGTCGCTCCATTCCATGAACTCGTACCACACCTCGGGGTTGTTCCGCTTGTTCATATAGATCTCGTCGAACACGAAGGTGATCCCCTTGAGCGGCGTCATCGTGCCGAAGATATCGCCCGCGCGGTCCATCACGCGCATGCGGCACTCGTCGTAAATGTCCTTGGGCGGCTCCTCGTCGAACCACACGAAATCGAGCGACGCGCCCTGAAACTTCTCCCTCCCCTGGTCGCAGCTCTTGAACCCGATGACGGAGATGCCTCCGAATACGTTTTTCACCCGAATCTGGTCGACGATGCCCGCGTCCGAGCCTTTTTTCCCCGAGAGCATGACGATGTCTTCGATCCATTCGGGCGCAAGGTAGTGCAGAATTTTTTTCTGCGCCACGTCGCGCTGGACGCGCTGGGTGAGCGAAACCACCCAGCCGAACACCTCCCTGCGGTTTTTGCGGTACGGATGCACGCCGCGCGCCATGTACACGCACTCGACGGCGCCGCACTCCGTCTTTCCGCTGCGGTTGCCGCCGAACACCCAGCGGTTGCGCTTTCTGCACTTGTGGAAGGCGATCTGCTTTTTATGCTTTTTCCGCCCCGCGTTATAGGCGGCGAGCGGGTCGGCGGCCTTGCGCCGCGCCTGCTCCCCTTCGATCTCTAAAATTTTTCGTATAATTTCATTTTCGAGCATATGACAAAAACCGAGCAAATCCCCCCGCATTTCCCCCGAAGCGGCGCGCTTTTTCCGCTATAATGACTGCTACACAGTATGGAGGACTATGCGATGTTTCTGAAAAAATTGTTTGCAGCCGTTGCGCTCGTCGCGGCGCTGCCGTTCGCCTTCGTTTCAGGCTTTGCGCCCGCCCATGCGGCGGAAACCGCGGAGGGCAGCTACGCGCGCGTCATGCAGGAGGAAGTGTACCTGTACTCCCAGCCGCAGGAGGAGAGCGGGCTGTTCATCCTGCCGCGCACCTACTTCGTGAAGATAACGGGCGAAGCGGGCGACTATTTCCGCGCGGAATACCTGACCGGCACGAACGCCGCCCCCGTGCGCGGCTACTGCCGCATGGATGAAGTTGAACCCGTCGAATACGTTCCCGAAACGCCCTATCTCCTCTACGACACCGAGGTGACCTTTACGGTGGGAAGCGCCGACCTGCCCGACGGTTTTTTTACCGAATACACCGTTTCCGCCGCCTTTTACGGCACCTTTTACTACGGCTCGTCCGTCTATTACTATGTGAACATGAACGGCGAATTCGGCTACGTCCCCGCGAGCGCCTGCCCGCCCCTCGACTACCCCGAAAACACCGAGCATATGCAGGCGGAAACGCCCGAAACGCCCCAGGAGAGCGGCGGAAACGCCAACGTCGTCAACATCATCCTCATCTGCGCCCTTTCGGTGGCGGCGCTGGGCGCGGTGTACTTTTTGTTCCGCCCCGCAAAGCCGTCCTCCCGCCCCGCGCCCTTCGACGACTACGAACAACCCGACTGATCCCCGCCGGAACGCCCTGCGCAGGGAATGCCCGCGCGGATGCGCTTGTCCACCATCCGCCCCTCTGCCCTGCGCACGCTCTCCAATGCCGACATGAAGAAGGAAACGCCCGAAAACGCTTCAAAGAACCATTCCTCGGTGAGACCGCGGCGGACAAGCTCCGCATTGACCGCGCGCGCCAGCCGCTGCTGGCGGCGGAAATAGGTGCGCTCGCTGCAGGAAAGCCGCAGGTCGGCATAGGCGATCAGTTCTCTTTTTCTGCGGAAGTATTTGTATTCGAGCAAAAAGCGTTCCTCCCGGCTGAAGCACGAAAGCATTCCGTCCAGTTCGTCTTTCAGAAACAGAATCTGACCGCGCAGAAAATTGTACCTGATGAGCTTTTCCGCACACGCCAATGCCGTTTCCCTTCCCATGACCGACGCCCGCGCCTTTGCCAGCACGATCTGCCCGATGTCCTCCGCCATGCGCTCCAACTTCGGATACGCATACAGCAATACCTTCTGATAATCCTTCATTCTGTTCGCTCGCCTCCCCGACACACTTTTATCCGCCGCACGCGGCATCCTGCCGTATGGCTGCCGCTCCGCACGCAGAGCCGCACAGCCGCCGGAGCAGCCATGCCCTTTACCCTGCCGCAGGGGAGTTTCCCCGCAGCCAAATCTATTATCGCATACACGGGCAGCGTTTTACAGCATGTCTGTCAAAAAAATATAAACATATGTTCGTATTTTTTATAAATACAGTATACAGAAAAAAACAGGCATACGGTTGCCTGTTTTTTAAAATTTTTCCAAAAAAAGGATTTTTATGTACGGTCGCGCACCCTTCGGCTGCACCTATGCATTCCCGTACCGCCCTGCCCCACACTCCCGCCAAGGGCGGAACGCCGCCAAAATTGCGGTAAAAAAATTTACCAGCCGAAGAAATTAGCAAATTTTGTCGACAAACGGCGGAGAATGTGCTATAATCGTTTATAATAGACAGCGTGCGCATATGTGCGCGCGTGCAGGCGGAGAAAAGGCGCGGGGAACGCCCGCGTATCGGGGAAGCGAATGAAAAGAACACTTGCAGCGTTTTTAATGATCTGGATATTGGCTGTGTCCGTATGCGGCGCGGCTCTTTCGGCGTCGGCAGAAAATACGCAAAACGGAGCCGTTCTCTCCGCGCAGGAAACGCAGACCGCTACGCTCGCCGACGCCGCGGCGGATGCGGAGGCGGAGGCAGAGCTGGAGCTGTTCCTGCCCGAAAGCTACGAGCAGTACCTTGAACTGGAAAACCCTTCCGACTTTGCGATCAGCGAAAATTACATCGCCGTTGCGGACAGAACGACCGGCAACACGGATTCCGTCATCTATATCTGCGACCGGACGCAGCGCTCCTACAAAGTATTGCCCAATGCAGGGCAATCGCCGAAATCGCTGAATTTTTACACGGACGGCGACGGCAAAACATACCTGTATTATGTTCTTTCCGACAATACAGTGTTCAAAGTAGATCTCTCCGCGGAAACGTACGAGCAGGAGCTTATTGAAGGCTTTACCTGCTTTTCCTTGATCATCTGGGGGGATACGGTACTTTCCTCGCGGACGCAGGGCGACGCGACGATCTACCGCAGCGACATCGATACGATCGGCGAAAGAACGCAGATCGCGCAGTACCAGGACTGCAATAACCCGGTATTCGCACTTTACGGCGATTCGGTATACCTTGCGGCGAATACGGACGTGTACATCTACAACGGAAGCGAATTCGTTCCGCAGGGCAAATCGATCAATATTATCGATTCGTTTGCCGTTTACAGCGCAGAGCCCTCCTTCTCCTTCTACTACACGGCGGGCAACGGTTCGCTGTTCCGGAATATCAATGAAAGCGAAACGCCGCTGTTCGACTCGGCAGACTGTTTTTCGGAACTCGGATATTCGGACGGGAACGTCTATGTACTCAATTCCCTGCACGATTCGGTTTGCGGGATAACAAACGGAGCCTTCAACGGCTACGAGATCGGAAAATATTCGGATAACGCCAACCGCATCGGGCAAAGCGCGTCTGACATCTTTCTGACCGATGACAAACTTCTGATCGCCGACACGAACAACAGCCGCGTTCTGATCGCCGATCTGCAGACGGGCAGCACGATCGAAGTTTCCGCCTCCGAACCGAAATTCGTATGCGGCGGGGAAGATAACTTTATCGTATCCGACTCGCGCTATGTATATATTTACTCCTACGAAGGGACGAGGCTGTATTCCTTTACCGCAGATACCTTCGGCAACGGTACGCTTGCCGGCTGCGCGTATTCGTACGGGAAATATTACCTGGTAGGGAGCGGCTCCTCCGCCAACGGGATTATCGAAGCGGACGGCAACGGCGGGTACAGTTTTACCCCGTCCTCGGCAAGTTTTTCCCCGACTGCCGTCACCTGCGACGTTTACGGGAACATCTATATCCTTTCGGGCAATTCCGTCTTTAAGCATACGGAAGAAACATTCCTTTCCGGCACGGGCGGCGGCCCCGCCTTTTATGCCCCCGAAGGCACGTTGAAAATCCTCCCCGACTACACGGGAGCCATGTATGCCGTTGCGGCGAGCGGCGTATACCTGCTCGACGCGACCAGATATACCCCCGTACTCGACTCGCAAAGCCTTTCCTCCCTCGTTTACGGCGGAGAGGCAGACCTTTCCGCCCTCTCCTTCACCTTCGATTTCGAGAGCGGAGAAATGTACATCCTCTCCGACGGGTTTATCGCCAAGGCTGATCTGGGGGCAAACGCGCCCGCCTCGCTCGAAAACATCGCGGCGGACGGGTTGTACGGGTTGCTCATCGGCGCCCCCGCCGACGCAGACGCGGCGAAAAATATGCTTGTCAGCGTCCCTGCCGGGAGCGTGCTTCTGCCCGTTGCCGACGCCGAGGGCATCGACGGGCAGACGTCCGTGTTCCCCTATTCGGGATACCTGCGCACGGACGACCGGCGGACGGGCGTGGCGCTGGGGCAGCTCGACGCGGGAACTTTGGTCGCCTTTTATGAATACACCGCCTCCGCCGAAAGCGGCGTTCCTGCCGGGCGCGACTATACGCTGGCACTCGTTTTGGACGACAAGCAGAGAACGGACGACGACCCGACGGTACTCACCGATTGTTATACCGAAGTATCCTCCTACACCGGGTATACGACAAACGACGTAGGGCTGTACCGCCTTCCGCTCATGCGCGCGGGAAATGCGACCGTCTTTTCGAACGGAATTGCAGACCGCCTGGACAAATCGTCGCGCGTCATCGTATACGGAATCGTCGGCAGCGTTGCTGACGAAAACGCCCCCGGTTACGGAACGGATTGCGAATACTATTTTGTGGCGGCGAGCGTCGGCGGTGAAACGGTGTACGGGTTTATCCCGACGAACTATGTACTCAATTACGACGCCTCCGTCGATTGGAGCGACAGCGACAGCTTTACCTTCCGCAACGTTGCGCGCGGCGAGACGATTACCCTCTCCCGCACGGAAGGCGACAGCACCTTTACCCTCGACCTTTCTGATGAGGAACAGGTAAAAGTATACGGCGAACCGAACGAAGAAAATCTGGTATACGTCACTTATACCGATGCGGACGGCATTCTCTGGTCAGGCATGGTGAATGCAGACCTCCTGTACGAAGCGGGCCCCTCCACCCTCGTCATTCTGGCGGTGGTCGCGGTCGTCGTTGCGGCGGTATTGGTAAGCACCTGTTACCTGATCCTGCGCAAACAGCCGATGATGCAATAAGCGGAGGTGCGGCATGGATTTCATCAAAACGCAGGAAACGCTCATCAAACTTCTTCCGCTGTGGCAGAACAAGATCGCCCGACCCTTCAAACAGATCCTGGACGAAGGCATCACCTGCGAGATGTATAACTGCATGCAGTTCCTGGTCTGGTTCGAAGACGGCATCGGCATGTCCGAACTTGCCAAGGCGCTCCGGCTGCCCAAACAGCAGATGACAAAACTGGCAAACCGGCTGGTGGAAGGCGGCTTCGCGGAGCGCCGCTTCGAAAAGAACGACCGCCGCGTCGTAAAGATCGCCCTGACGGACAAGGCGAAGCGGTACATCGAAAAAATCGCCTCGTGCGACATCGAAAGCTATAAAAACGGATTCAAAACCATGAACTTGGAGGATATGGAAGAATTTCAGAGGGCAGTCGAAACGCTCTTCCGCATCCTCTCCAAGGACATCTGATCCCCTCTTCCGGAAATTTCCGTTCAACTCCCCGCTCTTCCGCGGGGAGTTTTTTTTCGCCCCTCCTTTTATCTTCCCTGCTTCCCCTTGCCCTGCATATCCGCCGCCCCGACCCGCCGCCCGTTTATCCATATCCCCCGTCCTCGCCGCTCCCGCAGGCAAAAGAGCGGGCGAACCCGAATATGAGTCCTCCCGCTCTTTTTTTGCTCCTTTTTCTCCGCCCGCCGCTGCCGCGGCGGGCATTCCGTTTATTCCCCTTCGGTATGCTCGAACGCGTGCGCCGCGCCCGTGTAGAGGTTGAATTCCTGCTCCAAATCGAACTCTTCCGCGCTGTCGAAGGCGGCGAGTTTGGAGATGGAAACCTCGTAGGCGGTCATGGTTTTGACCTCGTATTCGGAGATCTTTTTCTGATACTCGCGGCTTTGGATGCGCCCCGAAAGGGCGATCTTATCCCCCACCTGCAGATTTTTGACGAACCGCGCGTTCCTGCCCCAGGCGATGCACGGGATATAGTCAGACTTGTTATAGGCGCGGTTGACGGCGACGAGCAGGTCGGCGATCTCGCGGTTGAACGGCGTCGTGCGGTAGACGGGCGGCTTGCAGATGTAGCCGCTCAGAACGATGCTGTTCGGGTTTTTGGCGGGCGGCGCGTCGACCGGCTCGCGCACGAACACGGTGAGCATCAGCCGCGAGCGGCCGTTTTCCAGCTTGTTGTAGGAGCGGAACTGCCCCACCGCGCACAGCGTGGAGCCGACCTTCAAATCCCGCTCGGAGATCAGCCGTTCGGAAACGGTGACGGGCAGAATGTCCGCCTGCCCCGAAAGGCGCATCACCTTTACCTTGAGGTCGTAAAACCCTTCCCCGTACACCTCGTGCGAAAAGGTCGCCTCGCTGACGATCTCGCCCATGATGAATACCTTGTTGTTCTTCTCGGTGCCGTTCATAAAAATCCTCCTTCAAGTCGTACCGAAATCAATTTTATCTTTGCAGCGAATTTTCGCCGTATTTCAGCTCTCCGCAGGGCATTGCCTGCCGCTCGCGTCGATGGTATAGTTTTCGCGGTAGATGAGCTCGCCGATAGGTACAAATTCATAGCCGCTGTTCTTGAGCGTATCCAGCACGATGGGTAGCGCCTCGGCGGTGTGCAAGCCGTTGTTGTGGCACAAAATGATGCTGCCGCTCTTGACATTGTTGATGATGCGCATGGATATGTCGGTCGCGGAGAGATCCTTCCAATCCAGGCTGTCCACGTCCCACTGTATGGTGTACAGCCCCATATCCTGCGCGGTCTGAATGAGCAGGTCGTCGTAATCGCCGTAGGGCGCGCGGAACAGCTCCACCTTTTTGCCCGTCACCTTTTCGATTGCCGCCGAGGAGCTCGCAAGTTCCGCGCGGATCTCCTCCTCGTTCAATTTAGACATGTACGAATGCGTCGAACTGTGCGTGCCGATCTCGTTGCCGCCGAGGGCGATCTTGCGCACATATTCGGGGTACTTTTCCGCCCAGAATTCGACCATGAAGAAGGTCGCCCGCACGTTTTCGCGCGCCAGAACGTCCAAAATTTCCTGCGTGTAGTCGACGCCCCACGCGCAGTCGAAGGAAATGGCGATTTTTTTATCCTCCCGCTCCACGCTGTAAATGGGGAGCTTTCGCACCGTGCCGCCCGTATAGACGGCGTATGCGCCCGTAAAATGCAGGGTTATTGCCAAAGCGAGAAACACAGCCGCCAACAGGCATGGCAGCAGCGCTTTATGCAGGCGAAACACGCGGAAATTCATTCCCTTTCTTCCTCCTGATTATAGCGTATCCGCAGACAAATAATCTGTAAGATTTTGACAGAATACGGCATTGTTTGTCGAAAGTATCCCGCCGTATTTTTTCATACGCGCGGGCGGCGAAAATCGGTTGCGGGCGAGCTTTCACCGCAATAAACAGCGGGTATGCTCGCGTGTAAATCGGCAGCGCCCCCGAGGAAGGGCGGCGCATATGCGCACATACGGCAAACGGAACGCCGCCTCCCTCACCGTTTTGCGGCGCGATCGCCGCAAAATGCACACCGCTTCCTCGCCTTTTCCGCCCCTCGTTTTTCATTTTCGCAAGAATGCTATATGTATATTCGCCCGCCGGAAAGAATATGCACTGCACCCGCAACCGAAAAAGGGCAGCAAAAAAGCCGCCCCTTCGGGCGGCTGAAAGCAGATTAACGAAAATCTCGCGCGCCGCGCTTTCCCGTAAGTTTACGGTTTTATAATAATCAAAAGCGCGTCCGAAAACCACGCTTTTCGGAAAGCGCACTCTATTTGCCGCATACATACGGCTTTTTAATAATTTCCTCGCGCAAGCAAAACCACGCTTTTGCGCCGCGCTCCCCTATTTGCCAATACTTTGGCTTTTGAGGAAAGAGTGAATTTGCGGCATTTTATAATATGCGTGCCCTTAAAAATGCCGCAAAGAGAGAAAATCCCGCCGTTCGGATTTACTCCGACGGCGGGTTGTCTTTCCAATCACGGAAAATCGCAGGCGTCAGCTCGCCGAGATTTTCGTGAAAAAACCTTTTAGCTCTTTAAATACTTCATCGACCAGAAGGCGACCGCCTTGCAGCCCTTTTTCAGCTTGATGTTCTTGCCCTTGGTGTTGCGGTCTTCAATGGTGATGTTCTCTTCGGTATCCGCCTGCACGAGCGACCCGTCGTCCATCTGCACAGCGAACTTGTACGGCTCGGTGACGTAGTCGGAATAGGCGACCTTGCGGCCCTTGCCGAGGTCGACGATGCGTACGCCCTTTCGATAGCGCGCCATGGGATCGATCTGCGAAGCGATGACCTTTTTGATGGTATTCCCGTCCGTCGCGACGATGATCTCCCCTTCGCCGTCGATCTGCCCCGCGAATACGACGTAGTCGCCCTCGCCCAGATTGATGCCGCGCACGCCCGCCGAAATGCGGCCCTGCGTGGGGATGTCGTTTTTATAAGCGTTCAGGCACATGCCGCCCGCCGTGACGAAGAACAGCGTCGTGGTCGGCTCGGGGTCGTCCTGCTCGATGCCGATGATCTCGTCGCCCTCGTTGACCTTGACCGCCTGGAATGCGTATTTGAGGATGTTGTATTCCTTCCAGTCGCTCTTTTTGACGTAGCCGAGCTTGGAATAGAACAGCAAACTCCCCTTGGGCATCTTATCGCCCACCTCGGCAAAGTAGACGGGCTTTTCGCCTTCCTGCGCGTCGGGGCAGAGGTCAGAATACTTCATACCCTTGTCCTTGAGCTTGCCGGGTTCGATGTCCTCGAAATCGATCTTGTAGCAGTTGCCCATGTTCGTGAAGGAATACACGACCTTGTCCGTCGAGGTGTGCAGCTGCAATTTGAGAACGTCGGACAGGGTGGAACGCTCGCCGAGGTTTTTATCGGACATATTGAAGTTCTTTTCCTGCACGACCTTGATTTTATCGTCGGCGGTGTAGACGAGCACGCACTTTTCGACGGGGCGCACGTCGTCGAACTTCTCCACCTTGATGTCCGCGATGTCGAACACGAGGCTGCTCTTGCGCTCGCTCTTGTACGCCTTTTTGATTTCGCGCAGCTCCTCTGCCACCACGTCCATCTGCAATTTTTTACTCTCCACGATGGCGGTGAGGCGGGCGATGAGCTTTTTCAGCTCCTCGAGCTCCTGCTCGAGCTTGTAAATTTCCAGCTTGGTGAGGCGCGCCAGCCGCAAATCGAGGATCGCCTGCGCCTGCCGCTCGGACAAATCGAACCGGTCGCGCAAACGCTGGCGCGCCGCGGGCACCGATTCGCTCGTCTTGATGATCTGGATGACCTCGTCGATGTTGCGCACCGCGATGATGAGACCCTCCAGGATATGGCAGCGCTCCTTCGCCTGCGCAAGATCGAACTTCGTGCGGCGCAAAACGACTTCTCGCTGATATGCGACGTAGTGCTTGATGATGTCGAGCAGTCCCATCTGCTGCGGCTTTCCGTCCGCAATGGCGACCATGTTGATGCCGAAGGAGCATTCGAGGTCGGTAAATTTATACAATGCAGCCAGAATTTTATCGACGTCTGCGTCTTTTTTGACCTTGATGACGGCGCGCATGCCGTTGCGGTCGGACTCGTCGGTGATCTCGGAGATGCCGCCGAGGATGTCCTTTTTCTCCTCGCGCAGGTCGGCGATCTTCGTAAGCAGTTTCGCCTTGTTGACCTGATACGGAAGCTCGGAAATGACGATGAGCTTTTTGTCGTTGTCCCCTTCCTCCACGCTCACCTTGGCGCGCAGGGTGATCTTTCCGCGGCCCGTTTCATACGCCTGCAACAATTCGTTTGCGATGATGTAGCCGCCCGTGGGGAAGTCGGGCGCCTTGATGTACTTCATCATCTCGAACAGCTTGATGCGCGGATTGTTGATGTAGGCGACGACGCCGTCGATGACCTCGCCCAAATTGTGCGGCGGGATATTCGTCGCAAGCCCGACCGCGATGCCCGAAGCGCCGTTGACGAGCAGGTTGGGGAACCTGCCCGGCAGCGTTTCCGGCTCCTTCAAGCTGTCGTCGAAGTTCAGCCCGAAGCGGACGGTGTCCTTTTCGATGTCGCGCAGCAGTTCGAGCGCGAGCGGTTCCAGCCTCGCCTCGGTGTAACGCATCGCGGCGGCGGGGTCGCCGTCGACGGAGCCGAAGTTGCCGTGGCCGTTGACGAGGGTCATGCGCATGTTGAAATCCTGCGCCATGCGCACCATCGCGTCGTACACGGAGGAATCGCCGTGCGGGTGGTATTTACCCATGCACTCGCCGACGATACGCGCGCTCTTTTTGTGCGGCTTGTCGGGGGTGAGCCCCATGTCGTACATGGTGTACAGGATGCGCCGCTGCACCGGTTTCAGACCGTCCTCCACGCGCGGAAGGGCGCGGTCGAGGATGACGTACTCGGCATACGGCAGCATGGAATTGGGCAGCACCTCTTCGAGCGGAGTGAGGAATACCTCGCCCTGGCTCTCCTGCTGCGGGGGAAGTTCGTTCTTATTCTCGTTTTTCTTTTTCCTTGCCATACTCTTCCCCTTTTCAGATATTCACGCGGTCGATGAAGGTATCGACCTTGTTGAAGTTCGCGTTCTGCGCCAGAAATTCCTTGCGCGCCTCGACGCGGTCGCCCATCAGCGCCGTGACCATCTGTTCCGCCTCGGCGGCGTCCTCGATGTTCACGCGGATGAGGTTGCGGCGGGCGGGATCCATGGTCGTCTCCCAAAGCTGTTCGGCGCTCATTTCGCCGAGACCCTTGTAGCGCTGGATCTGGTAGCCCTTGCCGACGATTTCGATCTTCTTTTGCAGTTCCTCGTCGTCGTAGGCGTATTCGACGATGTCCTTTTTATATACCTTGTACAGCGGCGGCATGCCGATGTACACGTTGCCGTTGTTGATGAGTTCGCGCATGTAGCGGAAGAAAAAGGTGAGCAAAATGCAGCGGATGTGCATGCCGTCCTGGTCGGCATCGGAGAGGATGATGACCTTGTGGTACTTTAAATCGTCCATGTTGAAGTCGCTTCCGTACCCCGCGCCGAGCGCCGAGATGATCGTGCGGATCTCCTCGTTGGCGAGAACCTGGTCGATGCGCTTTTTCTCCACGTTCAAAGGCTTGCCGCGCAGGGGCAGGATCGCCTGGGTGAGGCGGATGCGCGCCTGCTTTGCCGTGCCGCCCGCCGAATCGCCCTCGACGATGAACAGCTCGTTCAGTTCCGGCTTCTTGCCCGTACAGGCGGCGAGCTTGCCCACGAGCGTGAGGTTATCGATGGAGTTTTTCGCGCGCGCGACTTCCTTCGCCTGCCGCGCCGCGATGCGCACGCGCGCCGCCGCCTGCGCCTTTTTGATGATCTCGTCGAAGGTTTCCTTCAATTTGGGGTCTTTGTACAGCGCAGCCATGCCCTCGACGGTCGCCGTTTCGACGGGTTGGCGCGCCTCGGCGTTGCCGAGCTTGGTCTTGGTCTGCCCCTCGAACTGCACGTTCTTCATCTTGATGGAGAGAATCGCCGTCAGCCCCTCGCGGAAGTCCTCGCCGAGCAAATTCTGATCTTTATCCTTGAGCGCGCCCATGCTGCGGGCGATGTCGTTGAGGCTCTTGGTCAGCCCCGTGCGGAAGCCCGTCTCGTGGAAGCCGCCCTCGGGCGTGGGGATGTTGTTGACGAAGGAGAACAGGCTCTCGGTGAAGTCGCTCGTGTGCTGGATGGCGAACTCGATGAGAATGCCGTCCTTCTCCGCCTTGTAACCGATGGGGTTGTCGTACAGCGGCGACTTGCCCTCGTTGAGGTACATCGCAAAGTCGTGCAGACCGCCGTCGAATTTGTAATTGACCGCAATGGGTTTTTTGTCCTCGGGTACGCGCTCGTCGACGAGGTTGATCTCCAACCCTTTGTTCAAAAAGGCAAGCTCTTTGAGCCGCTTGGAAACGGTGTCGAAATTGAAATTGACGGTATCGAACACGGCTGCGTCCGGCTTGAAACGGATAAACGTACCCGTCTTTTCCGTCTTTTCCTTGGTGTCGGTCAGATGCTCGTTCGGCACGCCCGACATATATTTTTCCGCCTTTTCGTCGTAGTAGGAATGGAAGGACATTTTGTAGACTGTTTTGCGGTACACTTCCACTTTCAGCCATTCGGAGAGGGCGTTGGTGACGGAAGCGCCCACGCCGTGCAGGCCGCCCGAAAAGGAATAGTTGTGCTCGTCGAACTTGCCTCCCGCGTGCAGCTGGGTAAAGACGACCTCCACGCCCGAAACGCCCGTTTTGGGGTGGATGTCGGTGGGGATGCCGCGGCCGTTGTCTTCGACGGACGCGCTGCCGTCCTTGTAGAGCTTGACCTCGATGCGCGTCGCGTAGCCGTTCGACGCCTCGTCGATCGCGTTGTCGACGATTTCCCAAAGGATGTGGTGCAGACCCTTGACGCCCGTCGAGCCGATGTACATGCCCGGGCGCAAACGAACCGCGTCCAACCCTTCGAGGATCTTTATATCCTCCGCGCTGTACGATTTTGCCATTGATTTTCCTCCGTATCCGCCGCGCCCGCGCGCCCTCGCCGTCCGCAAAAACATGCCGAAGCAAGGCAAAAATTTCCTGTTGGCGCGCCGCAGCCGCGGCTTTTTTCAATCGGGCAAAACGCCGCCCGATTTTACAATGATTCCGTAAATATTATACCATATCTTGCGTCTTTTTTCAATTAAAATCGTCAAAATACTACAATTTACGCAAAGTTTTGCCCCTGTTCTTCCCGCCCTTCCGTACAAACGGCACTCTGATTGTCTGTATGTAAAGGATTGCCCTTTCTCTCCTTGCGCACACACGCCCGACGAACCTTCCTGCTCCGCAACACGCAAAAGCGGCGCGGGCAAAAAGCCCGCGCCGCCTCTTTCGCTTTGCGCTGAAAAAATTTTATTGTTACATTTCGATGTACGCGTCTCGCTCGGCGCCGACGGATACGTAGCGCACCTTGCACTCGCACGCCTTTTCGATGTAGCGGATATAGTCGAGCGCCTCTTTGGGCAAGTCCTCTTTTTTGCGGCACTTGGAAATGTCGCAGTTCCAGCCCTTGATTTTTTCGAACACGGGCTTGCAGTCGTCCAGCACGTCGGTGAACGGGAATTCAGTCAGCTTTTTGCCGTCCAGTTCGTAAGCGACGCACACTTCCAACTCCTCGTGCCCCGAAAGAACGTCGAGCTTGGTGAGCGCGATTTCGTCCGCGCCCTGGCAGCGGATGCCGTACTTGGAGGCGACCACGTCGAAGGGCCCTACCCTCCTCGGTCTGCCCGTCGCCGCGCCGTACTCGCCGCCCGCCTTGCGCAGTTTTTCCGCCTTTTCGCCGAAGTATTCCGCCGTGAACGGGCCCTCGCCCACGCAGGTCGAGTACGCCTTCATGATGCCGATCGTCTTATCCAGCTTCAGGTTCGGAACGCCCGCGCCGATGGGGCCGTATGCCGCGATGTTGTTGGAAGAACTCGTGTACGGATAAATACCGTAATCGAGGTCGCGCAATGCGCCCAGCTGCGCCTCGAGCATGATCTTTTTGCCCGCTTTGTTCGCCTCGTTCAGGTACAGACCGACGTCGCAGATATACTCCTGCAGGGGCGCGCCGTATTCCTTGAAATACGCGACGATATCCTCCGCTTTGACCGGCTCGGCGCCGTAGGCGTTGGCAATGGTGAGGTTTTTCCACTCCACGATGTCGGGCACGCGCTTTGCAAGGCGGTCGAGGTTCAAAAGTTCGCCCATGCGGAACGCCTTTTTCATGTACTTATCGGCGTACACGAAGGCGATGCCGCGCTTGGTGGAGCCGAACTTTTTATCGGCGAGGCGCTCCTCTTCGAGGCAGTCCTGCTGCACGTTGTACGGCATGGTGATGACGGCGCGGTCGGAAATTTTGAGGTTTTCGGGCGTGATCGATATGCCCGCCTCGCGCAGGCGAGCCATTTCGCCCGCGAGGTGCTTGATGTCGATGACCATGCCGGGGCCCATGACGCACACGACCCCCTCGCGCAGAATGCCCGAAGGGAGCAGGTTCAGGATAAATTTTCCCCGCTCGTTGATGACGGTGTGACCCGCGTTGTTGCCGCCCTGGTAGCGGCAGACGATGTCGTAGTCCTTGGAAAGGAGGTCGACCATCCTGCCCTTTCCTTCGTCACCCCAGTTGATGCCGACGATCGAAGTTAACATTGAAATTCCCTCGCAAAAATAAATTACAAAAATCTGTGCGGAAGCACTCCCCGCACGGTGCGGCCCGAAGACCCTGTTTTACCCTAATATTATACCGTATTTTTCGCGCCGTGAAAAGCAGAATCGACCGCCTGCAACAAAAAAATTCCGCCGTTTGCGGGAAAAACCCGAAAAATGCAAGCGCCGCGGGGAGCGCGAATGCCCCGCGGCCTGCCGTACGGAAGCAAACGCTCCCATACAATTCAGTTTTTATCTTCCTGCGCCGCAACGCCGTCCGCGACGGCTGCCTCCGCGGCGAGCTGTTCCGATACCTCGCCCGTTTTCCCCTCCGTTCCGCCGTCCGCCGCGGCAGAAGCCGCGCACGCATGCACCGCGCGCTCGTACAGGAGGTCGGCGATTTGCTCGGCGCCGTAGGCGGCGCGGCGCTTTTTGGTGTTTTCGGCGAGCGTTTTCAGCTCGGCGCGGTGGGTCGCAAAATAAGCGATCTTCTCCGCCGCCTTTTTCGGCGAACGGATGAAGAGGGCGTTGCCGATGATGTCCTTGAAGTATTTTTTCGTGCCCACTTCGATGGGCGTGATGCACTTGGTGAGGATGACGGGCAAGCCGAAGAAGGTGGGCTCGGCGATGGAATTGGCGCCGCTCTTGCCGACGTACAGGTCGGCGGCGCACAAAAATTCGAGCATCTTGTCGGTGAACCCGAACACGCGCAGGTCGATGCCTTCGGCGCATTTCAGCTTTTTCAGCCGCTCCGCCCCCTCGGCATTCTTGCCGCAGACGGCGAAGATGGTGATTTCCGCCTTATGTTTGACGAGCTCGGTGACGGTTGCCTCCAGCTTTGCCATGCCGTAGCCGCCGTCGGACAGTACGACGGTGAAACGATCCTCGGGGATGTTCAGCTCCCGCCGCCATTCGCTCCGCTTGCCCTCGAGCGCGAACGCCTCGTTGCGGATGGGATATGTAACGAGCGAAGCGTTGCCTCCGCCGTACATGCGCTCGCGGTTGGCTTCCGCAAGCCCCTCCTCGGTACTGATGAGGAAATCGTTGCAGTCCATATTGAACATGCCGTTGGAATACAGGTCGGGGCAGTACAGCACGGAGTACGGCCTGTCCTTCTTCATCTTGCCGATGTAATAGGTCGCCGCCCAGTGCGTCGCGAACACGACGTCCGCGTCCAGTTCCCGCATGTGTTCGAGCGCGGGGCGCACCGATTTCGGCCCGCGCATGCGCATGACGAATTCGTGCGAGATGGTGTCGCCGAACAGCCACAGCCCGAACATGCACAGCTTGCCGTAGAATTTGCTGCGGCTCTGCACTTCGACGGGTTTTACGAGCGTCTGCTCGAATTTTTTCAGCTCCTCGTTGCCCGTTTCGCGGTAGAAATAGGAGCGCACGACCTCCACTTTGTCGCCGTACTTTTGCTCCAATGCGTCGGCGACGGCGCGCTCGGGGATGATATGCCCCATGCCCGCCTCGATAAAGGTGAAGACTATGCGCGGCTTGCGATCGGGCGTAACGGTGCGCTTGTGCGAATCCAACAGTTCGCGGCGGGTCTTTTCGAGCATGAGTTCCGCCGCGGCGAGGAATGCGCCGTAGAACAGCTGAATGCTGAAAAAGAAGAAGAAATTATCCAGAAGGCTCGTGAGGATGACCGCCGCCGCGCCCAAGAGGACGAGGAAACGCTCCAGGCGGAATTTCCGCACGCAAAGTACGGCGACCTGAATGATGTGGAACAGAAAGGCGAGCAAACCGAATACACCCAGCGCGCCGATAAGCTGCACGAAGATGTTGTGGTACATATTGCTGTACATCGACGGGTCGGTCGCCGCGCCGTCCATGAACCCGACGCCGAATATCGGCGCGGAGAGGAAATCTTTCCAGCCGTTCGCCCAACGCTCGAAGCGGTGGTTGTCGCCCTGGTCGAAGCGGAGCATTTCGGCGATGAATCCGAAGAAATCGTTCGTCCCCATGACCGCCCAAATGCCCGCGACGCACACGAGCGCCGCCGCGACGATGGCGGCAAATACAATACGGTTCTGTTTGCGGTTGGTGCCGAAACAGCAGATAATCATGCACGCGAGTAAGATAATCCCGCCCATGAGCATGGCGGTGCGCGCATTGAGCAGGATGATCGTCAGGAACATGACGACCGCCGCCAGATAGTACCAGACGCCGCGGCGGTTCGAATAGGCGAGCGCCATCGTCGGGGCGATGAGGATGGCGAGCATACCCGCCGCATAGGTGCTCACGCCCCAGCCGAGCACCTGGTAATCGCGCACGAATCCGCCCGTCCATTTGCCCGCCTCGTCCAGTTCGAGCAGCATCCCGTCGGCGGCGAGTCTGCCCATGAGGATCCACTCCTCCGCGCAGATCATCAGCCCGACGATCAGGCAAATGCGCAGAAGATACCCCACAATGTTTTCCGTTTTATCCGACATTGCGAGCACGATAAAATAGGCAAGCAGAAGCCCGACCGCCATGAACAGCCCCCACGCGAGGTCGAGCGGCTCCCACGCGGCGGAAAAAATGCCGTTGAGCAGCATCGCCGCCGCCAGCGCAAGGAATCCCCAGGTGAGCAGACCGCGCCTGCGGAACACCGCCGCAATCGTTCCGTCCGCAATGAGGCGGAAGAGAATTGCCGCAGCCATGACCGAACCGACGATGTACATATTGACAAGACCCGCCGGCTCAAAAAACAGCGATACGTCTGTGATCGCCTGACCGTAGTTCAGAATACCGTCGCCGCCGACCGCAAAATAGGAGATGAGCAGCGGCGCGAGCAGCACCTTTGAATCCTCGCAAAAGAGCGCGGCGAATACGGTAAGGAGCATGAAGATATAATAAACAGGAATGTACGCCGCCATGCCGAAACTGCACGAAACGACGCCCAACACTGCATATACGGCAGGGAACCATATCGTTTTCTGCCAGGCGGCGACCGCAGCGACCGCCCTGCTTTTTTCCCGAATATTTTTAAAGAAATCCATCTCTGTATGAGCAGAGCGCCCTCCGGCACAAACGCCGTGCGCCCCTTCTCTCCACTATACTGCTTTTTTATTATACTCTGCAAAAGGCATTCTGTCAATCCTTCGGAGAAAATTCGGTGCCGCCGGGCATACCAAATCCCGCCAATTACTCCCTTTCCGCGAAACGTATGCAAAAAGCGAAGCATCGGCGCACAAAAGACAAAAGCGGCACACCCGCCGGCTGCCGCTTTCGCTCTCCGCATCAGAGCATGGAAAGCAAAATTCTCTTCAGTTCTTCGAACGTGCGGGCATACACCTGCGCGCCCGCCGCGGCGAGCTGCTCCTCCGAGCGGTACCCCCACAGCACGCTGACCGAGCGCATGCCCGCGTTTTTCGCCGTCTGCACGTCGGTGTCGCCGTCGCCGACAAATACCGCCTCGGCGGGAGAAACGCCCAACTCGCGAAGCACCTGCAAGGTGAGGGTCGGATCGGGTTTGACGGGTACGCCCGCGCGGTTGCCGGCGATGGCGTCGAACGCGTACTTTTTGAGAAGAGTATTCCCCAAAACGTCCGCCGCCGCCTGCGACTTGTTGGTGACGACCGCGAGTTTCAGCCCCGCGCTTTTCAGCGCGAAGAGGCATTCCTCCTCCCCCGCAAATTCCCTGGTATTCTCGTTTTTGCAGTGAACGTGAATATCGCAGTAATGTGCATAAAACTCGTCGACGGTATCCCTTTTTTCGGTCGGCAGCGCGGCGAGCGCGAAGTTCCTGCCGCCGTGGCCGACGAACGCCATCGTCTGTTCCCGCGTGATGGGCGGGTAGCCGTAATCGGCGAGAGCCGCATTCATGCAGGCGTTCAGATCGGGAAGAGTATCCAGAACCGTGCCGTCCAGATCGAATATGACCGCTTTTAACATAGAAAATTCCTCAAAAAAGTGTAAAGCAACGCAAACGGGTATGCTTGAGCGTTTTGCGTGAAAATGTGGTTTTATAATAATCAACTGCGTGTTCCAAAACCGCATTTTTGGAAAAGCGCACCCAATTTGGCGCATACCTGCGGCTTTTAACAATTTGCTCGCGCAAGCAAAACCACGCTTTTGCGCCGCGCACCCCTATTTGCCGATACCTCGGCTCACGGAAGGGGTGAAACAGCGGCATTAAACAATATGTGTGCCCTTAAAAAATGCCGCTGTGAGGGGAAAACCGCTCGGGTTTCCCCTACAATCGCAAGATTTTGTTTTGTCAGCTCAAAACAAAATCTGCGAGCGGCTTATCACATCTTCTCCGGCACGCCGATCCCTAAAAGCCCGAGCGCGTTTTTCAGCACGATGAGCGTCGCCTCCGTCAGCGAAAGGCGGAAGGCGCGCGTCTCTTCGTCCGCGTTCAGAATGGAGCAATCGAAGTAGAATTTATTGAACTTCTGCGCCAAGTCCACCGCATAGCGCGCGATGAAGCAGGGCTCGTACTTATCCAGCGCGTCGCGCAGCATGGCGGGGAATTCCGCGAGCTGTTTGACGATTTCGAACTCCTGCGGGCAGACCGCGGCGGCGGAGCAAGAGCGCGCCGCGCCCCCCTTTTCGAGCACGCTGTTCGCGCGCGCGCAGGTGTACTGCACATAGCAGGAGGTTTCCCCCTCGAAGTTGAGCACCTTGTCGTAGGAGAAGGTGATATCCTTGATTTTATTGTTGTAAAGCGCGCCGAAGATGACCGCGCCCACGCCCACCGTTCTGGCGATTTCGTCCTTGTTTTCGAGCGACGGGTTCTTTTCGGCGATGATGCCGCGCGCCTTTTCGATGCAGCGGTTTATCACGTCCTCCAAATACACGACGCGCCCCTTGCGGGTGGACATGGAGCCGTCCTCCAAAGATACCATGCCGTAAGCGACATGCACCAAGTCCTTCGCCCATTCCTTGCCCATCAGCTCCAAAACCTTGAAGAACTGCTTGAAATGCAGGTTCTGCTGGTACGCCACGACATACAGGCACTTATAGAAATCGTAAGTGTTCTTGCGGTAGATCGCGGCAGCGATGTCGCGCGTGGCGTACAGGGAGGCGCCGTCCGAACGCAGGATGATGCAGGGCGGCATGCCGTACTCTTCCAGATCGACGATCTGCGCGCCGTCGCTCTCCTTCAAAAGCCCCTTTTCGCGCAGTTCCGCCACGACGGGTTCCATCTTGTCGTTGTAGAAGCTTTCGCCCGCCCAGCTGTCGAAATGCACGTCCAACAGGTCGTAAATTCTGCCGACGTCCTTTAAAGTGAGTTCCTTGAACCACTCGAAGAGGGCAACGCTCTCCTCGTCTTTATCCTCGATTTTCTTGAAGAAGGCGCGCGCCTCGTCGTCGAGGGAAGGGTCTTTTTCCGCCTCCTCGTGGAAGCGCACATACAGCGCGTTAAGCGCGCGCAGTCCCCCCTTTTCGATCTCCTCGCGGCTGCCCCAGCGCTTGTACGCGGAGATGAGCTTGCCGAACTGGGTGCCGTAGTCGCCGAGGTGGTTGATGCCGACGGGCGTGTAGCCCAAAAACTTGTGCAGCTTATACAGCGCGCTGCCGAGCACCGTCGTCGAGAGATGCCCGATGTGGAAGGGCTTGGCGATGTTGACGGAGGAATAGTCGATGCAAACCGTCTTCCCCTTTCCGTCCTCGCCCGAGCCGTACTTTTCACGCGCGGAGAGCACCGCCTCGAGCGTCTGCTTCGCCCACAGCGCGCGGTCGATCTTGAAATTGACGTACCCGTTCACCGCCGAAACCTCGCCGACGATTTCGTCCGTCCGGTAATCCGCGGCGATCTGCTGCGCGATGAGCGCGGGCGCCTTGCGCATCGTCTTGGCGAGCCTGAAGCAGGGCAACGCGAAATCCCCCATCTCCGTGTTCGGGGGGAGTTCGATCATCGCGTAAATGTCGTTTTCCGAAAGCCCCTCCGCCTTAATGCGGGAGGCAATGTGTCTCTTAAAATCCATAGCGACCTCTTTCCGTTCGAAATTCCCTATAAGTGTACCATAAAATCGGGTTTTTGACAACTTTTTGCGCTTTGCCCCCGCTTTTATTTTGATTTTTCCCGCAAATGTACTATAATACCGTATGAAATAAAATTCAGCAAAGGAACGTATATCATGAAATTAGGCGTAGTAGGCCTGCCGAACGTAGGAAAATCGACGCTGTTCAACGCGATCACGCACGCGGGCGCGGAAGCCGCGAACTATCCCTTCTGCACCATCGAGCCCAACGTGGGCGTCGTCGCCGTGCCGGACGAGCGCCTGCAAAAGCTCGCCGCGCTGTACGACAGCAAGAAAATCACCCCCGCCGTCATCGAATTCGTGGACATCGCGGGACTCGTAAAGGGCGCCTCCAAGGGCGAGGGTCTGGGGAACAAATTCCTCTCGCACATCCGCGAGGTGGACGCCATCGTCCACGTCGTGCGCTGTTTCGAGGACGAGAACATCACGCACGTCGAGAGCACCGTCGACCCCGTGCGCGACATCGGCACCATCAACCTCGAACTCATCCTCGCCGACATGGAGACGGTGCAGCGCCGCCTCGACCGCGCGAAGAACTCCGCCAAGGGGGGCGACAAAAAATTCCTCGTCGAAGCGGAATTTTTGCAGCGGGTGTACGACCACCTCTCCAAGGAGCAGTGCGCGCGCACCATGGAGCTTTCGGACGAAGAAAGGGAGCAGATGCGCGATCTATTCCTGCTCACCTCCAAGCCCGTCATCTACGCGGCGAACATCGCGGAGAAGGACATGGGCAAGGCGGACGCGGAGCTTCCCTTCGTAAAGCGGGTGGAAGAGTTCGCCGCCAAGGAAGGGAGCGAGGTGCTCGTCATCTGCGCCAAAACGGAGGAGGAACTTTCGCAGCTGCCCGCGGACGAGGCACAGATGTTTTTGGAAGAACTCGGCCTGAAGGAGAGCGGGTTGGACAGGCTCATCCGCAAGTCCTATTCCCTGCTCGGGCTCATCAGCTATCTCACGGCGGGCGAAAAGGAGACGCGCGCCTGGACGATCGCCAAGGGCACGAAGGCGCCGCAGGCGGCCGGCAAGATCCACACCGACTTTGAAAAGGGATTCATCCGCGCGGAGGTCGTCGACTGGCAGACTTTGTTGGAATGCGGCAGCTACAACGCCGCCAAGGAAAAGGGCAAAGTCCGCTCGGAGGGCAAGGACTACGTCATTCAGGACGGCGACGTGGTGCTGTTTAGGTTCAATGTGTAAAGACTCACAAATTTTCTTTTGAGCTGACAAAAGAAAATTTCGTGATTTTGAGGACAACCCCAACGAAAAAGGCGTACCAATGCGGTACGCCTTTTTGCGTTCGGAGTTTTCCTCGCCGCGCGATGTTTTATGCGCACGCATATTACAAAATCGCGCGGCTTCACCTTTCCTGCATAAGCCATTCGGCAAATCGGGGGAAAAAGGCAAAAGCGTGGTTTTGCCTTTTTCAAGTGTTTATTTAAATTCACCCTCTTCCCAAAAGCAAAGGTATTTGCAAACAGGGGTGCGCTATCGCAAAAACGTGGTTTTGCTTGCGCGAGTAATTATTAAAATGCCGCAAATTCACTCTTTCCTCAAAAGCCGTAAGCATACGGCAAATAGAGTGCGCTTTTTTGTTTTGATTGATTTACCTGTCGCTGCGGCTGACCGATTCGACGGCGACCGCGCCGCCGCGCACCGCCTCCATACGGGAGAGAAAATGCTTTTTATAATATTTCAGTATGTCGTCGTTCTCCGATTCCGTTTTGACGCTCTCCAGAATCAGCGAACTGCGGTCGTAATCGGTAACGGTCACGCCGAACACCGCCGCGGAGCGGAACACGTCTTCCATCTCCTCCCTCTTTAACGCGCGGAGCTTGATGAACAGAATCTCCTTTTTGTGGATGGGCAGATCGGTGAAATCGAGCACCTTGATGACCTCGACGGAGCGGTTCAGCTGCTTTTTGACCTGCTCGAAGGTCTTGTCGTCGCCGACCATGCTGATGGTCATGCGCGACACTGTCGGGTCTTCCGTTTCGCCGACGGTGAGGCTCAACAGGTTGTACGACTTGCCCGAAAACAGCCCCGAAATTTTCGCGAGCACCCCCACGTCGTTTTCGACGTACAGGGAAAGCCAACGCTTTTTCGCCGTATCCATATTACTTGCCCTCCTTTTTGTATTCGGTCACCATTTCCGACAGCGCGTTGCCGCCGGGAACCATGGGCAGGATGTCCGCCTCTCTGTCGATGATGAATTCGATGAGCGTGGGCGCCTTTTTGTTCGCCTTGGCGCGTTCAAACGCCGCCGCCACCTCCTCGCGCTTTGTGACGCGGATGCCCTCGATGCCGTAGCTTTCGGCGAGTTTGACGAAATCGGGAATGTACGGCGGGCATTGCGCGTTCGGGTTGGAGCACCACGCCGCGCACCCCTTGCGCTTTTTCAGGCAGGTGCAGGAATACCTGCCGCCGTAGAACATCTCCTGCCACTGCCGCACGTTGCCTAGGTACGAGTTGTTCAGAATGCAGATGGTTATGGGCAGCTCCTGGCAGACAGCCGTCGCCAGCTCCTGCTCGTTCATCTGGAATCCGCCGTCGCCCGAAATGCTGACGACCGGCAGATCCGGCCGCCCCAGAGCCGCGCCGACGGCGGCGGGCAGGCCGTAACCCATCGTGCCCAGACCGCCCGAGGTGAGCAGCTTGCTCTTTCCGCGCAGCTGCAAAAACTGCGTCGCCCACATCTGATTCTGCCCCACGTCCGTCGTGAAAATCGCCTCGGGGAACTGCGCGTTGATGCCCTCCATGATGTCCTGCGGGGTCAGATCCCCCTCGCGCGGCATGGAGATGGGCTTTTCCGCGCGCAGCGCCTGCAATCTTTCCGCCCAGCCCTCCGCGTGTTTGGGCGGCACGGCGATTTCGGTAAATTTTTCGATGGCTTCCTTCGCATCCGCCACGATGGGCACGTCCACCACGATATTGCGGGAAATGGACGCGGCGTCGACGTCGATGTGCACGATCTTCGCGTTTTTGGCAAATTCGCTGATCTTGCCCGTAATGCGGTCGTTGAACCGCGTGCCGATGGAGAACAGCAAATCGCATTCGGACACGGCGGTGTTGGACGCGACGTTGCCGTGCATGCCCATATTGCCGATGTACAGCGGATGGTCGGTGGGAAGAGCGCCCTTGCCCATGATCGTCGTGACGACGGGTACGCCCAGCTTTTCGGCGAGCGCCGTCATCCCCTCGCCCGCGCCCGCGATGTTCACGCCGCCGCCCACGAGGAAAAGGGGCCGCTTGGCATTCGCGAGCATATCCGCCGCCTTTTTCAGCTGACCCATATGCACGCCCGTCGAGGGCTTGTAGCCGCGGATGGAAACCTCCTGCGGATATTCGTCGCTGCCCAAAGCGTTCTGAATGTCCTTGGGGAAGTCGACGAGCACAGGCCCCGGCTTGCCCGTGCGGGCGATGTAGAACGCCTCCTTGATGATGCGGCCGAGGTCTTCGCGCCGCCGCACCGTTACGGCGTACTTGCAGATGCCGCGGCAGATGCCGACGATATCCACTTCCTGAAAGGCGTCGTTGCCGATGAGGTTGGTGGGAACCTGCCCCGTAAAGCAGACGAGGGGCACGCTGTCGTAATTGGCGGTGGCGATGCCCGTAACGAGGTTGGTCGCGCCCGGGCCGCTGGTTACGAGGCACACGCCCGTCTTGCCCGTGGCGCGGGCGTACCCGTCCGCCGCGTGCACCAGACCCTGCTCGTGGCGGGGCAAAACGACGTTGAACGACGTTTCGCCGTACAACGCGTCGAAAATATCGATCGCCATGCCGCCGGGATAGGCGAACAGCGTATCCACGCCCTCCTCGATGAGCGCCTTGACGAATAATTGCGTTCCCTTGATCTTCATTTGCCTGACCTCCTGTTTTAGCCGCCGCGCGCGAAACCGCCGCCTGCGCCGGAATATACAAAAAGCCCCGAACAGCCTATGGCCGTTCGGGACGGAAAAACCGCGTTACCACCCGAAATTCGGAAATTTCTTTCCGCACTCCGCCCGATGCGGACGCACCCCTTTCGCCAAAGCGGCGGACGCGCGTCGATACCGGTTCCCGTATAACGGCGGGAAAGTCCGTCGGAGCCTACTCGGAAACCCTTTCAGTCCGCCGCTCGGGGGCTACCTTCCGCCGCAACCTCGCAAGGGCTTACACCTGCCGCCCTCTCTCTGAAGCGAAATGTGCGGGTACTCCTCCCCGTCATAGCGTTTCGGTTTGATTGAAATTATAATAACATACGTTTGACCCGCTTGTCAACATTTTCGCCGAAAAAATTTTTGCCGCCCGCACCTTCCCGCTCCATCCCCCTCCCGCCGATTTTTATTTACCCCTTGACAAGCGCATTTTTTTGTGCTATACTTAATACAGATAATACAGATGGACAGTCGAAACAAACCAAACAAAGGCGGTGCGGGAAAGGTATGCGCTTCAGCGGAAAAAAGAACGTCTACGAGCAGATCGTGGAAGAATACACCAAATATATCCGCACGGGCGCGCTGCGAACGGGGGAGGCGCTCCCCTCCTGCCGACGGCTCGCGGAACAGCTGGGCATCAACCCGAACACCGTGCAGCGGGCGTGGGCGGAACTGGAACGGCGGGGACTGATCGTCGCCATTCCCAAAAAGGGCGCGTTCGTAGCGGAAATACCGCCCGAGCCGCAGGCGGAAAATCCCATCCTGCGCCCCGGCGCACAGAGCGGCGGGGAACGCGCCGCTCTCCTTGGCGAAGCGGCGCGGCACATCGGGCGATGGCGGGAAGCGGGTCTGACGGAGGCGGAGCTTTCCGCGCTGATACGGCAAATTTACGGCAAAAGCGAGGGGGAAACATGATCGAACTTGTCGGGCTGCAAAAATCATTCGGGGCAAAACAGGTGCTTGCGGGCGTTGACCTGACCATCCCCGACGGGAGCATCTTCGGGCTGGTAGGCATCAACGGCGCGGGAAAATCGACGCTTTTGCGCCTGCTGGCGGGCGTTTTAAAGGCGGACGGCGGGCAGGCCCTCGCCGACGGCGAAGCGGTTTACGAAAACGAAGAGAAGAAGCGGGAGATCTTTTTCCTGCCCGACGACCCGTATTACGCCACGGGCACGACGGCGGAAAGGCTCATCGATCTGTACCGCACTTTTTACACGTTTGACGAGAACGTATTCGCCGAATACGAGCAAAAATTCCAAATCCGCCGCCGTACGCCGATACGCAACTTTTCCAAGGGCATGAAGCGGCAGCTGTTCATCGCCCTGGCGCTCGCCTGCCGCCCCCGCTATCTTTTGCTGGACGAGGCGTTCGACGGGCTCGACCCGCTCGCGCGGCTGGAATTCAAGCGCGGACTGATTGCGCTCAACGAGGAAAACGGCTGCACGGCGGTCATCTCCTCCCACTCCCTGCGCGAACTGGAGGATATCTGCAGCGGGTTCGCCCTGCTCGACGGCGGAACGGTCGCCGACGCGGGCGACATACAGAGCGCTTTGGAAAAGGTGCATAAATTCCAGGTCGCCCTGCCGCGGGAGGCGAAGCGGGAAGACTTCCCCTTCGAATGTCTCTCCTTCGAGGCGACGGGGCGGGTCGCAAAATTCATCGCGCGGGGCGACGGCGAACAGCTGCGGCAGAAAATCGCGCCGCTCTCGCCCCTGTTCGTGGAGGAGATCCCCGTCGACTTCGAGGAGCTGTTCCTGTGCGAGGTAAAAGCGAGGGGGTACCTGCAATGAAAAAGTACTTTACCTACGAGCTGAAACGCAATCTCCTGCCCCTCGCGGTTTTTACGGCGATCGCTTGCCTGATCTGCGCGATCTTCGGGGCGACGAGCTATATCGTCAGCACTTACAATGGCACGGTGCGGGCGGTCAATTCCGTCATCGGCGCGCCGACGACCATCCTGTGCATCCTCTGCACCATCGTGCCCGTGATGCAGTTCTCCTACCGCATGGAGACGCGCAGCGCCGATCTATGGCTTTCCCTGCCCGTAAAGCGGGAAAAGCAGCTGCTCGTGCGTCTGCTCGTCGGGCTTCTCCTTGCATTTATCCCCTACACCGCCGCCTATTGGGTGCAGTTTTTTATCCTGCTCTGCCGCGAAAACGCCTTCGACCTCATCCATTACCTCAGTTATTATGCGGCGTCTCTGCCGCTGGGCGCGCTGCTGTTCGGCGTCAATTCCTTCGTCTTTTCCCGCGCGAATACGGTGTGGGACGGGTTGGCGTTCCTGCTCGGCTGGAGCTTTCTGCTCGCCATGCCCTTCCTGTACCTGAACACTTATATCTATTCTTTCGGGAAACACATTTCCGCCGATGCGTTCATCACCTATGCGCCCCTCGGCTATGCGGCGCAGTGGTTCGACGGGCTCATCTGCGGCAATACCGAATCCTTCGCCGAGGCGGCGTACCTGTTCCCCGTTGCGGCGGCAACGGGCATCGGCGCGTATGCGGGGCTGTTCCTGTATGCGGGGCGAGACAAAGCGGAAAGCGCGGGGCAGATCTCCGATTCGCCCTGGGGTTACAAAACGCTGCTGCCGCTGTATGTATTCTTTTTCGCGGCGTGCAACTCCCCCGACAACGGGAGCATGTTCTGGATTCTCTCCGCACTCATCCTCGTGCTCGGGTTCGCGCTGTATGTGCTGTACCGCCGCTCCTTCCGCCTGAAAAGACAGGACGTCCTCCTGTTGCTCCTCGCTTTCGCCGCGGGCGTCGCGCTCGCCTGCTTGGGGGCGTACGTCATCTATCCCGCGACGGCGCCCTCTCGCCCCGCCCGGATGCCCGAAGATATCTGTTTCCGAATAATTTTCGGCTCTTGAATGCACAGAGCGCCGCCCTGCGGAATTTCCGCAAGGCGGCGCCTTTTCATGCGTTCTTTCGGACAAATGTCCCCGAATTTGCGATACGTTACTCGGTTCGGAGCGCCACGACGGGGTCGCGCTTGGCAGCCGCCGAAGCGGGGAACAGACCCGAAACGAGGGTGAGCAGTACGCTGATGACGATCATCACGACGGCGCTGTACCATTGCAAAGAAGCAAGCCCCGCAATGCCCGTCAGCGGCGTCAGGATCAGGTTGATGATGACCTGCAAAACGTACGCAACCGCCACGCCGAACACGCCCGAGCATAGCCCGATGATGAACGTTTCGGCGTTAAAGACGTGCTTGATATCCTTCTTCCGCGCGCCGATCGCGCGCAGGATGCCGATCTCCTTCGTCCGCTCCACGACGGAAACGTAGGTGATGACGCCGATCATGACGGTGGAAACGACGAGCGAGATGCCCGTAAAGGCGATGAGGACATAGGTGATGGCGTCGAGAATGGTCTGCACCATGCCCATGAGCATGCCGACGGTATCCGTATAGGTGACTTCGGTAGCTCCGTCGTAACCGTCTGCCGAGCCGCCGTGCGCATCCTTATATGCCTGCAATTCCTGTTGGGCTTTGGTATTCCAACCCTCCAAATAGGAGATGACGCCCTCCTTTGCGTTGAAATCGAGCGGATAAATGCTGACGGCGTTCGGCGTATCCTCGCCGCCGATCGTACGCAGCACATTCTCATGATACATGCTGTACGTTACCCCGATCGTTTTGAACCAATCTTGCAAAAGGTTGTAGAAAGGCTGCGAATCTTCGGGGAGCATCTCCTTTGTGATGTTCATATAGTAGCCGTCGCCCAGGTTGGAAGCGGGGCGGCGGTACATATAGGTATCGCCGATCTTATAAGTGCCGCCCTCGTTCTTTTCCTCCCCTCCCGAAGGAGCTCCGACGATGAGGTCGGTCGGCTCAAACTCGACCGTTGTGTTCATCCAGCGGACGATTCCGGACTGCATATTCGTCTGAATATATTCCTCGACGAGCTTTTCGGTCAGGTTCAGTCCGTCCGAAAGGCAGCCGTAGGTCAGTCCGTCCTTCAAGCGCAGCACCGCCGTGATCTTGACTTTGACGCCGTTGCCGTCTGTGACCTCCAGGTCGGCAGCTTCCCCTTCCGCATCACCCCTTTCTCCGTCATAAGTATACGGATACATCTGATTGGGATCGGTGGAATCGTACTGATAATTTTCGTTCTTTTCGTAAACCGCATCGTTGAAATACAGGGTATATTGCTTGTCGGTGATCTCATCAAAGGAAATACGCATGCCGTCTTCGCCGATGTCGGTGGCATTCGAGTCGCCGATGTCGCCGCCGCCCAAGTCGAACAGACCGAGGAAATCCTCCTCCGAAATAAAGCCAAGCTGCGCCAGAAGCAGGTCGGTCATGTCGTTGTTTCCGCCGACGACGATGACTGCCTCGTTCGATTCCTTCGGGAAATAACCTCCCTCGTTGATAATATCGTACTGCGAAAGAACGAAGTCGGAATACCGCTCGGTATCGAAATTGCCGGAAGTACCGGGCATCGTGCTGACGACCGCGCCGAGGTAATCGACGAGATACGCCAGCTGCGCATACTGCTCCTCCTGCTGACTCAACACGTCGATATAGTACTGCTTGAGCGCAGAAAGGGACATATAATGCGTGCTTTCCGTATCCGCGCCGTCCTTGATGTCGACCGAGGTGAACAGATTGTCCACGAGTTCCACGCCCGTATCGAACTGTATGGCGTTGAACAGCTCCTTGGGCATCGCCTTGATATAATCGAGGTATCCGTCCTGCGAAATATCGTTGGAAACGGTCATGTTCTGCGCGATCTTCGTGAGGAAGGAATTGACGTACACCTCGTTGTCCAGTTCGGACAGGTCGGGCATCTCACCCGCCTCGGCAAATCCGGACATGATCGCCGCGGGGTCGAGCGCCGTTTCGGTAATTTCCAGCGGATAATAGGAGAGCATATCCTCCTCCGTCTGGTTGATATAGCCGGAAAACCCGCTCGAGAGCGCCAGAACGAGGCAGACGCTGATGATGCCGATGCTCCCCGCCACGCTCGTGACCGCCGTGCGCCCCTTCTTCGTCAAAAGGTTGCGCCCCGACAGCAGAAACGCCGTCCAGAAGGACATGCTCGTCTTGTTCTTTTTGTCCTTTTTCTTCCGCTTCCCCTTTTGTTCCTCGCCCGGCTCGGGGACGTAGCCGCTTTCCTCCTCCGCTTCGGGGTCGTAAGGGTTGGAATCGCTGACGATCAGCCCGTCTTTGAGTTCGACGATGCGGGTGGAATACTGCTTCGCAAGTTCCGGGTTGTGCGTGACCATGATGACCAGCCGCTCCCCCGCGATCTCCTGAATGAGATCCATGATCTGCACGCTCGTTTCGGTATCGAGCGCGCCCGTCGGCTCGTCGGCGAGCAGAATTTCGGGGTTGTTGACGAGCGCCCGCGCGATCGCCACGCGCTGCATCTGCCCGCCCGAAAGCTGGTTCGGCTTTTTATACAGATGCTCTTCCAGCCCCACGCGCCGGAGCGCCTGCTCGGCGCGCGCCTTGCGCTCCTGCGGCGACACGCCCGAAAGGGTGAGCGCCAGCTCCACGTTGCCCAGAACCGTCTGGTGCGGGATGAGGTTGTACGACTGGAACACGAACCCGATGCTGTGGTTGCGGTAGGCGTCCCAGTCGCCGTCTTTGTAATTTTTGGTGGAAACGCCCTTGATCACGAGGTCGCCGCTCGTGTAGTGGTCGAGCCCGCCGATGATGTTCAGAAGGGTCGTTTTCCCGCAGCCCGAATGGCCGAGAACGGAAACGAACTCCTTGCGGCGGAAACTCAGACTCACGCCCTTGAGCGCCTGCACAGATGTATCGGCGACCCTATACTCCTTGGTAATGTTCTCAAGCTTCAACATTGCCTGTGCCATATGTATGATACTCCTTGCGCGGAGGGCATCCCCTCCGCAAAATTTTTTACCCGCCCGCAGGCGCAGGGTACTATGCCCTGCCCGCCGTCTGCCGCGCCACGGCTCCGTCGAACGCGTCGACAAATTCGTGCGCGCTCTTCACAAACGTTTCCACCTTTTCGTCACCGAGCTCTCCGATGACGCTGCTCAAAATCGCATTGACGCGCTCCTTCATGTCCTCGTACTGCGCGCGCGCCGTATCAGAAAGCTCAATATAGGCGATCTTCCGGTCTTTATCGTCCGGCACCCGCTTGACTACGTTTTTCGCCTCCAGCTTGCTCACCATCTGCGAAACCGCCGAACGGGTTATCCCCAGCACCTTTGCGAGGCGGCTGGAAATCATGCGCCCGCCCGTTTCCTTCGCGCGCAAAATCTCCTTGATCAGCTGCATCTCCGTATTGTTGAACGGAAACGCATGATTGAACAGCTGCGCGCTCTCCAACCGCCGCGCTATGCTGTACAGTTCCTGCAACAACCGATTCGCTTCCATACTTCACTCTCTCCTTTTTCTTATCTCGTATTCAGATAATTTGTTAAGCCTTAAATTGTTAAATATTGTACTTATTTCCTTAACAAAAGTCAACCGTTTGCGGGGCATATCTCCAAATTTCACGGCGGTATCACAACCTTTTTATCTGCCGACAAAACTCCCTTGTCCGCACGCCGTTCCTCCCCGTTTCGCTTACCTTGCTAACGCCTGCCTGTACCCGCTCGCTCGCATTTCCAACGCCCGCCCGCAACAAAAAAGCGAAGCCCCGCCGATGCGGGCACTTCGCTCACCAATCCTGTTTTTTCAGCGATTTCGACTTTACGTCGTCGTAGTATTCGAAATACTTTTCCTTTTCGCTCTTTTTGCGTTCGCCGAGCAGGTTTTCCAGCTCCTCGGGCGTAAAGTCGGACAAATCCGCCTCACCGTCGTACTGCGAAAAGAGTTTATATAAATCCGCTTCGGACATTTTGCTCACCTCCGTGCATTGCATTCCGCGCCGCGAACAGCGCCTCCGCGGCAGACCGCCGCGCGGCAAGGGATCGCGCCGCCCGCCCCCCCCCGCAGGGCAAAGTCATACATCTGCGGCAACCGCTCTATTTTTTGTTCGCGCTGCGGTACAGATACATGCTCGTGCCGTCCGCCGCCGTGCCGATGCTGTATTTTTTAAGGTACGGGGTCAGCTTTTCCATCATCTTTTTGAAGGAATTGCACCCGAAGTTTTTGGGGATAAAGTCGGAATATTTCTGCTTCATCTCCGAAGAGATCTGCGAAAAGAAGGCGCGGCCGTTGTTGTCGATCAGGCGGTCGATGATGTTGTGCAGGTCGCTCTTGCGCTTGTTGTCGAGGATCTCCTCCTGCGCGGGAGCAGCTGCGGGCTGCTGCGCGGGGATCTTTGCGTTTCCGACGCCCTTGCCCTTCTCCTTTTTCTTCGCGGGTTTTTCCTCGCCCGCGTCGAAATAGATGAATTCGTTGAACGCGTTGACAAAGCTCTGGTTGACGTTGCGCCCGCCCAGACCGATGACCGTTTTGTTGCGTTCGCGCAGTTCGCGCACGAGGCGGGTATAGTCGCTGTCGCCCGCGGCGATGCAGAACACGTCCACGTCCTTTTCAAAGAGGATGACGAGCGCCTGAATGATGAGAGCAATGTCGATGGTGTTTTTGCGGGGCGTTACTTCGAACTGCTGTACGGCAGTCATCGAATAGCGGTTGACCTCCTCCTTCCAACCCTTGACGGAGCCCTTCGACCAATCGGCAAAGATGCGTTTGACGACGATATTGCCGTAATTGGATGCCTCATCGAAGATTTGTTTGGCGTTCTGCGCCCCGACGTTTTCCGCATCGATGAGTACGGCGACGTTGTTGATCTTATCCATTGCGTTCCCCTCCTGCACAGTAATAAACCCGCCGCAAAAACGATGCGTTTCAGTCGCGGCGGAAAACGTCGCGCGTGTACAGTTTTTCGCGTACGTCTAAAAGTTCCGGTGCGCTGCGGTTTGCGATAATAATGTCGCTGCGGCGCTTGAACTCATCCAGATCCTTCAGGATCGCATGCCCGAAATGGCTGTCCGTATGGGCGGTCGGCTCATAGATGATGATATTCGCCCCGTACGATTCGAGCCGCTTCATAACGCCCTGAATGGCGCTTTGGCGGAAATTGTCCGAATCTTTTTTCATCGTCAGGCGGAACACGCCGACGGTGATGTCCTTTTTGCGCGGATACCCCGCCTTTTCCATGATTCTGCCCGCGATAAAATTTTTGCGCGTGCGGTTGGATTCGACGATGGCGTGGATGACGTTTTCGGGAATATCCCCGTAATTGGCGAGCAGCTGTTTTGTATCCTTGGGCAGGCAATAACCGCCGTACCCGAAAGACGGATTGTTGTACCCGTCGCCGATGCGCGGGTCGAGGCAAACTCCGTCGATGATCGCCTTTGTATCCAGACCGCGCGTTTCGGCATAGGTGTCAAGCTCGTTGAAATAGGATACGCGCAGCGCAAGATAGGTATTGGCAAACAGCTTGATCGCCTCCGCTTCGGTGGCGTTGATGATCAGCTTGGGAATATGCTCTTTGAGCGCGCCTTCCGCCAGAAGTTGAGCAAACGTCCACGCAAGGTCGTGCATCTCCTTGTTTTGCAGGTCGGTACCCACGACAATGCGCGAAGGGTACAGATTGTCGTACAGAGCCTTCCCTTCGCGTAAAAATTCGGGAGAGAACATAATCTTGTCAAATCCGTATTTTTTGCGCGCGTTTACAGTAAAACCGACGGGAATCGTCGATTTGATGACGATACAGGCATGTTTTTGCAAAGGTACCGCCGTTTCGATTATGTTTTCCACCGAAGACGTATCAAAAGAATTCGTTTTCGTGTCGTAATTGGTCGGGGTTGCAATGATGATAAAATCCGCGTCTTTGTAATCCTCTTCCGCGTGCAGCGTGGCGCGCAGATTCAGTTTCGCGCCCGCAAGATATTCCTCCGCTTCTTTGTCCGCAATCGGCGCCTTGCGCTCGTTGAGAAGTTTAACGCGCTCTTCGGAAATATCCACTGCAACGACTTCGTTATGCTGCGCGAGCAGGATTGCAATGGATAAACCCACATATCCGATCCCTGCGACGACTATCTTCATAACCTACCTCTTTCTTTTGTTCTGAAGGCGGCGCAATGCCTTCGTATGACGGTATTGTATTTTTTAATTATAACACGGCCGCCCGCGCTTCGTCAACAAATTTTCCTTTATATCCATATTTTGGCGGAAGCGCGAAGCGCATCTGCCTGTTTAAGGAACAGTATGGCAAATTTCCGCGTCTTTCATTCGGCAGGGGGGCAAAGGGAACGCGTAAGAGCGTATTCCGAAAAAAAGAAAAAAATTTTTTGAAAACAGCATAAAAACGATTGAAAAATTTTCAATTTCCATGTATAATACAATGAGTAAAACGGAAGCGGGGATGTAGCTCACCCGGTAGAGCGATACGTTCGCAACGTATAGGTAGTCAGTTCGAGTCTGATCATCTCCACCAATAAAAAAGCCGCCTTTAAGGGGCGGTTTTTTTATTGGTCGGGTTTGCGAAGAATTGAACCGGCGAGGCTTTGCCTCGGCTGTTCGTACTCGAGCACCGCGAGAGTTTTGCGCCTTTGGCGCAAGCCCTGATCATCTCCACCAAAAAAACCTAACCCGAACAGTTTAAAAGTTGATGCGGTTTGTTTTTTTCTTTTTAATTCGAACCGAAGCTTGAAAACGAATGAAATTTGTGTTATAATGTCGGAAAGGGGTAAATTATGACTTTAATTGAAAAATGGAACTCAATTGTATCAGATTTTCAGACAAACAAAACCTCGAGAGAAGATGTTATACAAAATTTGTGGGTGGAAATTTTCGCGGACGCTGCCATGTTTGGGTATAGCAAACGAAGCGGAGAAATCGATATTTGGAGAAATATACAAATCGGTGCACGCGAGAGAACTATACCCGATATAATAATCCGAGATAGCGTAAACAACAAGGATTTATTTGTCGTTGAATTAAAACAACATAATTTGCCCTTCTCTCAAACGTATAAAGAACAGTTGTTGAGTTATATGCGATTATTGGAACTCAAGGTAGGCATTCTAATCTGCGATAAACTATACGTTTACTATCGGGGAAATGATACCGCGGAATATTCAATAGTCATTTCGTTTACGGAAAATAACGCAAACGGTGAAAAGTTTCTGGCATTATTCAGCAAGGGTAATTTTAGTCCGGAAAAAGTAAAAGATTTTTTAATCGAAACAGCAAAAACAGACTCAAATATCAGCAAAATCGAACAAGACGTGCAACAACTTGATATTAAGGCATTGTTAACAGAGCATTACTCGAAAAAATATTCCCTCGAAGAAATAAATCTTGCATTAAAAAATTTTCAAATCTCCATCATCAAAATCAATTCTAGCCCGACACCTCCGCAACCCCTACCGCTATCGCCGGGAAACGGAAAGGATACGACCAAATATTTATTTAACGGCATACAATATGGCAAAGGAAAATTAGTGTTAGCTGTAGTAAAAAAGTATATGCAAGATCACCCTTCTACTTCTGCACAATTATTACAAACAATATTTCCGAAAGAACTGCAGGGTTCGATAGGCGTGGTTAAATTGCTGTCGGAAACGTCCATAAATTGCCACGATCCCGCAAAACGTTTCTATTTGAATGATGTTATACAGACTTCAACACAGGATTGCGCGGTTTGCTCACAATGGGGCATTGATAATATAAACAATTTTATAAAGAAAGCCGGTTCGCTCGGAATGGAAATAACTGAAATTCAGGAGAGTTATTACAGGAAAAATTAACTCGGGCATATCGCCGTGTACTTCGGCTTTTACCGTACGGCAAAACCGCCTCCCTTTGATGAGGCGGTTTTCTTCATGCAGACTTCCGCTCGCCCGGAATGAGAGGCAGCAAAACTACCCGAACCAAAGGAAATGCGAACGCCGGGCAATCCGCCGCACTCCTCGGTCAGGCGCCCCGCTTAACCGTACGCCGGCGCTTTTCTGCTCCGCTTTCGAATTTAACAACATATTTTATTCCTTATTTTTCATAAACCTATTGAATATTTCTTCGATTGGTGATATGATTTAGCCATGAAGAACTCTTACGTTTTATATTTTTTGATATAGCTGCCGCGGTCTTTTTTTTGAATTGGTAAACCACATCCCTTTTACCTTTTTATTTCAGTAAAAGGAGGCATCCACCAATGCAAACAGTAATTAACCAGGAGAAAGGCATCTGCCGAATGCTGAACAGAAAAGAACCGTCCGCACTCAAAACGCTCGCCGAAATGTTCATCTTCTTTGAGTACGATGACCACCTGCGACCGACCGTCCACCCCGCTCTGATCAACGCCATTTACGTTGCCCAGATTGAAGAAGAGAGATGGAAACTGACGAATTTAGCCAACATCAGCAGCTCGACAAGCTATCGTTACAGACATCTGTACATAGACTATTTTTACCTTCGCTACAACGCCGCGGAAGCCAAAGCGAATTCCGCTTTGGCTTCCGCCGGATAACAATATCCGATTAAGCGGAAAGGACGGTTCAATGACCGTCCTTTTTTTTCGGAAATCCCCTTTGCTTGTCCCCATGCCTGCATGAGCAAAACACGATCCTGTTCCCCGCCGTAAGGCGTTTTTTTATTCTTTTCGATATTTTTGTAAATTTTTATAATTTATTGTAAAAATATAGTTGAAAAATATACAATTATATGTTATCATAGAAGCACACTGAAAATAAGGAGAACGATCAAACACATGTACAGCTTAAAGAAAAGTGAAGAAGCGATCTGCCGGCTTGCCGATACAGACCCCGCCGCCGCGGAAGCGCTCGGACTTCTGTCGGTGCGTTATTCCGACGCGGAACTTGCCCATACGCTCCTGATCGGGGCGATTTACATCGAGCGGAGGAACGACCAGGTATGGCAGCTTGCGATGCGCGGGCACATTTCCGAAAGCACCGCCTACCGCTACCGCAAACGCTATATAGCAACGTTTTATCACTTTTACCGCAATCTTCTGGACAAGCGCGCGCAATGACCGCGCAGATACCGTCCGAAAAAGTTCATACGTTCCTGATTTTGAGCGCCGCCCCGCCCGGGCGGCTTTTTATATTATGCGGCAGAACAGGCAGCCGAGCAGAATGGCAATAAAGTTGGAAATGAGACCGATCGCCACGGGCAGGGCGGGGCGCTTGCCCTCGATGCCTGCGAAGTACACCGCCGACAAATAAAACACCGTTTCACCCGAAGCATAGACGACGCTCGCGCACCGCGCGATATACGAATCGGCTCCGTACTTTGCGAAGATTTCGGTGAGCAGGGAGAGGGAACCGCTGCCCGAAAAGGGCTTGACGAGCACGAGAGGCGCGATCTCTTCGGGGATGCCCAAAAGGGAAAAGAGGGGCGAGAGCGCGGACGAGAGCGCCGCCGAAAGCCCGCTCGCCTCGAACAGTTCCGCCAGAACCAGCACCGCCGCCACATACGGAAACAGATTTTTTAAGAGGGGCAGCGCCTTCGCCGCACCGCCCGCAAAGCTGTCGTACACCTTTACCTTGCGGACGGAAGCGAACAAAAGCACAGCCGCGCACAGCGCGGGGAGGATATACGCAGTCCAACTCATCGCCGCACCCCTTTGCGCCCGCCTGCGCGCATATCGCACCTTTCGGTACGTCCGCCCTTCTTATCTGCGCGCACGCTGCCGCCGTTATCACTTCCCTCTTTGTGCGTTCCCGCCCTGCCCATTCGCACTCCCCTTCCGCACAGAAGCATCACAAGGGACACGCCCATAATGAGCGCGCACAATGACGAAAGGAGGATAGGCAGAACCACGTCGTACGCGGACGCCGCACCCGCCGCCGCGCGCAGGGATACGACGGTCGCGGGAAACAACTGCAAACCCGCGCAGTTGACGGCGAACAGCATGGCACGGGAATAGCGGGCGTTTTCCTCCGCGCCCAACAGGCGCATGGCGGAGATGCCCGCGGGCGTCGCCGCGCCGCCCATGCCTAAAAGGTTTGCCGAGAGGTTGACGGCGATCTTTCCGAGCGCCCCTTCGTTTTCGGTGCGGAAGATCTTTTTTGTGAGCGGCTTCATTCCCCGCGCCAGACCGCGCAAGGCACCCGCGTCCTCGGCGACCTGCAAGATACCCAGCCACACGGCGTACACGGCGGCGAGGGTGATGCACAGCGACACCGCCCGCTCCGCCCCCGAAAGCAGGGCGGGCAGAAAGGCGGAAGGGTCGCGCACGCAGATGAGCGCGGTGCAGACGATAAAAACGACCAAAAATAAAACGTTCATAGGCAGTTCCCCACCCTAACCGTATGCGCGCGGCGGACAAGTTATGCCGCGCGCGGCGCAAATAGCGCCGAATTTGTTTTACTTTGCGCGGAAAATGCGGTATAATACTACCGAAATACAACTTTTACCATGCAAAACGGAGGGCAATATGGCGAAAAAACCCTATTACATCACGACGGCGATCGCCTACACTTCGGGCAAGCCGCACATCGGGAACACCTATGAGATCGTTCTGACGGACGCGATCGCGCGGTTCAAGCGCAACCAGGGCTACGACGTGCGCTTTCAGACGGGTACGGACGAGCACGGTCAGAAGATCGAAGAGAAGGCTGCGGCGGCGGGCGTGACCCCCAAGCAGTTCGTGGACGGCGTGGCACAGCAGATCAAAGAGATCTGGGATCTGATGAACGTATCCTACGATAAATTCATCCGCACGACGGATACCGACCACGAAAAGCAGGTGCAGAAGATCTTCCAAAAACTGTACGAGCAGGGCGACATCTACAAAGGCTCGTACGAGGGAATGTACTGCACCCCCTGCGAATCGTTCTGGACACCCTCGCAGCTCAAAGACGGAAAATGCCCCGACTGCGGCAGAGAGGTGAAGCCCGCCAAGGAAGAAGCGTACTTCTTCAAGATGAGCAAGTATGCCGACCGCCTTCTGCAGTACTACGACGAACACCCCGAATTTATCACCCCCCTCTCGCGCAAGAACGAGATGGTGAACAACTTCTTAAAGCCGGGTCTGCAGGATCTGTGCGTTTCGCGCACCTCCTTCACCTGGGGCATCCCCGTCGACTTCGACCCCAAGCACGTCGTATATGTGTGGCTGGACGCTCTGACCAACTACATCACCGGCCTCGGATACGACGCGGACGGGAATTCGGATGAACTGTTTAAAAAATACTGGCCCGCCGACGTACACGTCATCGGCAAGGACATCATCCGCTTCCACACCATCTACTGGCCCATCTTCTTGATGGCGCTGGGCCTGCCCCTGCCCAAGCGGGTATTCGGGCACCCGTGGCTGTTGATGGGCGGCGACAAGATGAGCAAGTCGCGCGGGAACGTCATCTATGCGGATGAACTTGTCAAAATTTTCGGCGTGGACGCGGTGCGCTACTTCGTGCTCAACGATATGCCCTTCGACAACGACGGAAACATCACCTGGGAACTCATCAACGACCGCGTGAATTCCGACCTTGCCAACACCTACGGCAACCTCGTTTCGCGCACGGCGGCGATGGCTCTCAAGTATTTTGACGGCGTGCTCTGCGATAAAGGCGCCGCCGAACCCGTGGACGCCGAACTCAAAGAGATGGCGGAGGCGCTGTACGGCAAAGTTGCCGCCAGGATGGACGAGTTCAGAATTTCCGATGCGCTGGGCGAAATTTTCACCTTCCTGCGCCGCTGCAACAAGTACATCGACGAGACGGCGCCGTGGATCCTCGCCAAAGACGAGGCGAAAAAGGACAGGCTCTCCACCGTTTTATACAACCTCGCGGAGAGCATCCTCATCGCAACCTCGCTGCTGCAACCCTTCCTGCCTGCGACGGCGGAAAAGGTGTTCGCGCAGTTCAACGCCCCGCAGCGCGATTACGCGAAGCTGGATAAATTCGGACTGTTAAAGAACGGCACGAAGGTATCCCCCGCCGAAACACACCTGTTCGAGCGCAAAAATTATAAAGACGTGGAGGCGGCGTACGAGGCGATGCACGGCGGAGCAAAGCCCGCCGAGGAAGCGAAAAAGGCGCAAAAAACCGAAAACGCTCCGAAAAAAGCGAGCCACAAGACGGAATACCCCGCCGAGATTTCCATCGACGATTTCGGCAAAGTGCGCATGCAGGTGGGCAAGGTGATCGCCTCCGAAAAGGTGGAAAAGAGCGACAAACTTTTGAAAAATACCGTAAAACTGGGCGGCGAAACGCGCACGGTGGTGAGCGGCATCGCGAAGTTCTACACCCCCGAGCAGATGGTGGGCAAGCGCGTAATCGTGGTGACCAACCTCAAACCCGCGAAGCTGCGGGGCATCGTGAGCGAGGGTATGATTCTGTGCGCGGAGGACGCGGACGGAAACCTCTGCCTCGTTTCCCCCGAAAGCGACATCGCGGACGGGAGCGGAATTTTTTAAACGGCTCGCCCGGTATGATATACGCAAAGCAATCTGAAATGATTTCAGTGGCCCCGCAAACACACCGAAGCGTTTGCGGGGCTTTTCTTCTTTTTGTTTCCGAAAAAAACAGGTGAGTAAAAGAGCAAGCTTCCGCGTTTAATAAGTGAGAGGTGAAAAGAGGTGGATACGAGAGATCGCAGCGCGGCGCTGTACCGGGATTTCCTCGGTGGCGACATGCAGGCGCTGGAACGGCTGGTACAACTGCACGGCGACGCGCTCACGCGCTTTGCCTACTGCATCGTGAAGGACGCCGACGCCGCGGAGGACGTGACGGCGGACACCTTTGCCGCGCTCATCGTAAAGCGCAAAAAGTTCCGCGAGGGCGCGACCTTTAAGACCTACCTCTATACCGTTGCACGCAACAAGGCGATCGACTATGTGCGCAAAAACGGGAAAAACCGCCCCTTGCAGGGGCTGGAAAACATGCTTTCGAGCGAAAACGGCGACGATATTTTGGCGCGGGAGCGCAACGAAACGCTGTACGCGTGCATGCAAAAGCTGCCCGCGCCCTACAAGGAGGTGCTGTATTTAAGCTATTTCGACGGGTTTTCCAACGCCGAAATCTGTAAAATCCTCAAAAAGAACGCCAAACAGGTGTACAACCTGCTTTCGCGCGCACGTTCCACCCTCAAACTCCATCTCATCAAGGAGGGTTTTTCTTATGAAGACATCGACTGAACGGACGAAAGACATATTGGCGCGCGCCGATGCGGAAAAGGCGCGCCGCAAAAAGCGCATAACGCTCACATCCGTACTGGCGGCGGGGCTTTCGCTGGTGCTCGCGTTCAACCTCGTGCTGTTTATCCCCTACAACACCGCCATGCCCGACCTTTCGGCGTATAAGGACAGCGAATATTATTCTTTGATGCAGCAGATCAACGAACTCACCTACCGCCCGCCGCAGTATAAAAACAACTTCGAGGCGTGGTTCGGTGATTTATTCAGCGGCAAAGGCGACGATATGGCAGAAGCCCCCGGCAATGCGGGCGACGACTCCGCCTATTCGGAAGTGACCGACAACCAGGTGCAGGGCGTAATCGAGGGCGACCGCTTCAAGCGGGCGGGCGACACGGTTTTCTATTTGCAGGGCAATACCGACGGGTATACCCTGCGGGCGTACTCCCTGGCGGGGGCGGACAGCGAACCCGCCGGCACGATGCACATCGGCGAGCGCGAGGATACCTACTATTACAGCTCGTATACCGAGCGCGCGGAGATATACCTGAGCGAGGACGGGGACACCGTTACCCTGTTCACCCCCGTATCCGTTTGGAACGGAAAGACATCGATCGTCTATACGGAAATCGTCGGCATCGACGTTTCCGACCCCGCGAACATGCGCGAGACGGGCAGAAGGTACGTTTCGGGCAACTATGTCACCTCGCGCAGCGTCGAGGGAGACTTTTTGCTCATCAGCGAGTTTGCCGTCTACTCCAACCCCGATTTTTCGGACGAGGCGCAGTACCTGCCGCAGGCGGGCGAACTCGGCAGCATGGAAACGCTGCCCGTCGACGACATCGTCTGCCCCGACGTTGCGACCGCCGCCCGCTATACCGTTGTGACGCGGCTGAACGAGAGCGCGGAGATCGAGGACTGCCTCGCCTTTTTCTCCTACACCGACGAAGTGTACGTTTCGCAAAACAACGTATTCGTCACGCGCGGCTACTATAACGGAGAGGAAGCCGTTTGCGGCGAATATGTTTCCTATACCGTCCGCGAGAGCCGCACGGAAATTTCCGCCGTGGCCTATGCGGGCGGGGAGCTTACCCTGCTCGGCAGCGCAGACATCCCCGGCACGGTGAAAGACCAATACTCCATGGACGAGCGGGACGGCACCCTGCGCGCCGTAACGACCTTAAACCGCTATTTCTCCGAATCGAGCGGCGACGCGTCGCTCCTGCCGCCCTACGGGCAGAACGCGGGCGTCTATGTAATAAACCTGACCGACTTTTCCGTGCTCGGCTCCCTCGAATGGTTCGCGCCGGAAGACGAACAGGTAATGTCCGTCCGCTTTGAAAAGGAGGAGAACGCGGTGTGGGTATGCACGGCAATCGAGATTACCGACCCCGTGTTCAAAATCGATTTATCCGACCCCAAGAATATCACCTACATCCGCACCGAGGACATCGACGGCTATTCGACCTCGCTCGTCGACTTTACGGACGGAACGCTGCTCGGCATCGGATACGGCACTTGGGATTCCCTGAAAATCGAGGTATACGCCGAGGACGGCGACAGCGTGCGCTCGCTCGACGCGTACGAGGCGGAAAACGCCTCCTTTGCCTCGGAGTACAAGGCGTACCTCATCGACCGCGAAAATGCGCTGGTCGGCATGCACGTCAGCCCCTACAACGGAGAAAACTATTATTTGCTCCTGCACTTCGACGGGTATGAACTCGTCGAGCTGGCGAAGACGTCTCTCGCGTCCTATTTGCCCGATTTGACGCGCGCGGCAATCGCCGACGGGTGGCTGTATATCTTTACAGCCGACGAAACGGATTTCACCGCGGTGCAGCTCTACCGATAAGCACCGCATCACCTCTGCGCCCCGCGGCGAATGCCGCGGGGCCTTTTTGTTTGCCTTCCGCGCGCGAATCTTGCCGCACACACGAATTTGCGCCGAACAGAAATCCGTGCCGCGCGCGTTGCCGCCAGGCAAGCGTTTCTCCTTGACGAACGGCGCAAAAAAGCGTACAATAGTCACGATATGTACATCGACACGCACGCACACCTGAATTACGACAATAAATACGGCGACATGGCTGCCCTGCTTGCCGACATTGCGGCGGCGGGGGTGGATACCGTCGTCAACGTGGGCTGGAACTTTGATTCCTCCGCGCTCGCGGCGGAAATGGCGGAACGCGAAAGCGCGGACAGCTCCGCGAACGCCCCCGCGCTGTTCTTTGCGGCGGGCTTTCACCCCTCCAACCTCGCGGACTTCCGCACGGGGGACTTTGAGCGCATCGCCGCGCTCCTCTCCTCGCCCAAGGGGGTCGCCGTCGGGGAGATCGGGCTTGACTACCACTACGACGATACCGACGAAACAGCGCAAAAGCGGGCGTTCTGCGAGCAACTGGAGCTCGCCGATTCGCTCGGTCTGCCCTTTATCGTCCACAGCCGCGACGCCGCCGCGGACACCCTGCAGATCCTCAAAGACAACCGCGCGAAGCTTTCGCACGGCGGGGTAATGCACTGCTTTTCGGGCAGCCCCGAAACGGCGAAGGAGTATTTGAAATTGGGGCTGTACATCTCCTTTGCCGGGCCCGTCACCTTCAAGAACGCGCGGCGGCTGGACGAGGTTGCGAAAATCGTGCCCGCCGACCGCATTCTCGCGGAGACCGATTCCCCCTACCTCGCGCCCGAACCGCTGCGCGGCACTCTCAACACCCCGAAAAACGTGGTGCGCGTATACGAAAAACTGGCGGCACTGCGCGGCGAACCGCTCGAAGAGCTGGCGGCGCAGATACACAAAAACGCGTATACGTTGTTCAAAAAACTGAACGCGAAAGGATAAAATTATGGCAGAGACATTCACATACGCTTTGGACGGAAACCTGTACATCAACCTGACGAGCAAGTGCTCGAACGACTGCTCTTTTTGCGTGCGCAACGAGCATTCGACCTATTTCGGCCACAAACTATGGCTGACGCGCGAGCCTTCTCCCGCCGAAGTTCTGGCGCAGATCCCCGCCGACATTTCCCGCTATAAGGAGTACGTTTTCTGCGGATTCGGCGAGCCGACCATCCGCCTCGACGCCCTCTGCGAGATCGGGCGGGAACTGAAAAGGCGGGGCGCGACGGTGCGGCTGAACACCAACGGGCAGGCGAACATGATCCACAAGCGCGACGTTACGGCGGAGCTTGCCGAAGCGGTGAATAAGATCAACGTGAGCCTGAACGAGGCGACCGCCGAGGAATATGTAAAACTGTGCAAACCCGCGTTCGGCGAAGCGGCGTTCGAAGGGTTGCAGGAATTTGCGAAACGTTGCGCCGCGCGCGGCATCGATACCTGGTTTTCGGTGGTCGACGTCATCGGCGCGGAAAAAATTGCAAAGTGCCGCGAAATTGCGAAAAGTTGCGGCGTTGCCCTCCGCGTGCGGGAGTATATTGCGGACAGCGAGTGAGCCGTTCACAAAATTTGTTTTAAGCTGATAAAACAAATTTTCGTGAGTTTAAGGAAAACCCCATTGCCCTCGCTACACTCGGCGCAATCGGAGTTTTCCTCGCCGCGCGATGCTTTAAGGGCACGCCTATTCTTTAATCGCGCGGCTCACCTTTCCTGCATAAGCCTTTCGGCAAATTGGGGGCAAAAGCAAAAAGCGTCGTTTTTGCTTTTGCTATCAGTTATTAAAATCGTTATATCGCGCGGAAAAGTGTGATTTTCCTTGCGCGAGTGATTATTAAAAATAATAAAATCTATATACTCACGAAAAGTAGTATCGTCGGCTCGATATTATTTTTGTAAATAACGTCAAGAAAGCCGCGCAAAATGCGGCGGCTTTCCCTTCTCTTTTGTGAGGGCTGCACCCTTTTCAGGTAAGCCCTTGTCTACCCAAAACTCTCATTCGCTTTCGGGTAAGCAAGTGCTTACGGTAACAGTTTGCGCCGCGCGGCGGCGTTTATTCGGATTTTTTTCAGTCATTTTATGGAAAATTTGCGTTTGATTTTGGGAAAGCACGGCTTTTCCTTCAAAAAACAGTTCGGGCAGAACTTTATTTCGGACACGAACCTTCTGCGCTCCATCGTGGAGCTTGCAGGCATCGACAAAAGTTCGACGGTGTTGGAGATCGGGTGCGGGGCGGGCACGCTCACGCGCGAGCTTGCCGCGAGCGCCAAGGAGGTTTTCGCCTTCGAGATCGACGAAAAACTCAAACCCGTGCTCGCCGAAACGCTTGCAGACTGCCCCAATGCAACGGTCACCTTTAAAGACTTCCTCAAAGTCGACCTCGCGGCGCTGGAACGGGAGCTTGCGCCCTACACCGTCGTTGCGAACCTGCCCTATTACATCACCTCGCCTCTGGTGATGCGGTTCGTGGAGGAGAGCGAAAAGGTGCGCGCGCTCGTCATCATGGTGCAGGACGACGTGGCAAAGCGCTTCTGCGCCGAAGCGGGAACGCCCGAATACGGCGCCATCACGGCGGCGATCGCGCGGCGGGCGAGCGCGGAGATCGTGAAATATGTGCCCCGCCGCATGTTCTACCCCGTGCCCAACGTGGACAGCGCCGTCGTAAAGCTGACCTTCCGGCAAGACCGCATCCCCGTTAAAAGCGCCAAGTGCTACCGCGACACGGTGCGCGCCGCCTTCCTTTCCCGCCGCAAGACGCTGGAAAACAACCTTGTGAACGCCTTTTCGCTGACGCGCGAACAGGCGCAGGCGGCGCTGAATGCGGCGAACGTGCCCGACAAAGCGCGGGGCGAAACCCTTTCCCCCGAGCAGCTCGCAACCCTTTCCGACGTGCTGTTCGACTTGCGGGAAAAAAGATAAATGAGAAAAAGCGGCAGTGATTGCCGCTCCTTGCTCCGCTAGTTCAATTGGATAGAGCATTCGCCTTCGGAGCGAAGTGTTGGGGGTTCGAGTCCCTCGCGGAGCGCCAAAGCGGAGCTATGGCTTTTGCCATGGCTCCGCTTTGTTTGTTATTGAGGGACGAGAACCACATCCGCAGGCGGACTTCGCCTTTCCTTGTCTGCACGATGCGGATGTCGGTTCGGGCTCGGAGCAACGCGCAGAGCCTTGCGCCCTCGCGCAAATTCCCTCGCGGAGCGCCAATAAGAGCCTAAATCGAATATTCAATTTAGGCCCTTATTTTCATATGTTACCGAATTTATTTATGTAACAGACAGGCTTTATTTGTAA
>ERZ1106952.112-NODE-112-length-55986-cov-33.433624_pt1 | contig 55986 bp, 52 predicted proteins | sample MGYA00403677_ERZ1106952 | MGnify/ENA primary metagenome ERZ1106952 (study PRJEB35170, sample SAMEA104062415) | human gut metagenome | biome: human gut; feature: human-associated habitat; material: faeces | place: Denmark | collected 2012-05-14 ... | reverse complement strand
GAAACGGGATCCCGTTTCCAAACTTTTTTCTATTATAACAAAAAAATTTCCATAATTCAATCAAATCCGAAAAATTTTTCTGAATTCTCCCCCAAAAAGGTCCCCTTTTTTGCAAAAGACCGCCCGCGGCGCTGCCGCGGGCGGTCTTGAACGATCTGTGTCCGTTTAATTCAGATTTTTCTTGAGGGTTTCCAGCTGCCGGTAAAGCTCTTCGGGAACGCGGGTCAGCTCTCCGTAGAACTGCTCGATCCCCGCGGCTTCTTCCTTCCACATATCGCGATCGACAGTGAGAAGTTCGCGGACGGTTTCGGTCGTCACGCCGTCCAGTCCCTCGACGTTGATATCCTCCGCCTCGGGCACATAGCCGATGGGCGTTTCCACCGCATCCACCTTGCCCTCGCAGCGGGCGATGATCCACTCCAGCACGCGCAGATTGTCGCCGAAGCCCGGCCAGATAAAGTGCCCCTCGTCGTCCGTGCGGAACCAGTTGACGTTGAAAATCAGCGGCTTATGCGCTGTCTTTTCCCCCATTTCAAGCCAATGCGCGAAGTAGTCGCCCATATTGTAGCCGACAAACGGGCGCATCGCCATCGGATCGCGCCTTACGACGCCCACCTTTCCGGTCGCGGCGGCAGTCGTCTCGCTCGCCATAATCGAGCCCACGAAGACGCCGTTGTTCCAGTCCCTGGACTGATAGACCAGCGGGGCGGTCTTCGCGCGGCGGCCGCCGAAAACGATTGCGGACAGCGGGACGCCCATGGGCGCCTCGAACTCGGAAGAGAGGCAGGGGCAATTTTTGGTCGGCGCGGTGAAACGGCTGTTGGGATGCGCGCCCTTGACGGGCTTGCCCTCCGCATCCGTCATGCCCGCATGCCAGGGATTGCCCTTCCAGTCGACGGCGTTGGCGGGAGCCTCTTCTCCCATTCCCTCCCACCAGACGGTGTTATTGTCCAGATTGTGCACGACGTTGGTGAAGATCGTCCCCTTCTTCGTGGATAAAAGCGCGTTGGGATTGGACTTCATGCTCGTTCCGGGGGCGACGCCGAAAAAGCCGTTTTCGGGATTCAGCGCCCACAGCCGGCCGTCCTCGCCGACGCGGATCCAGGCGATATCGTCCCCCACGCACCACACTTTATAGCCCTTTTTGCGGTAGAGTTCGGGCGGGATCAGCATGGCGAGGTTGGTCTTTCCGCAGGCGGACGGGAACGCCGCCGCGATGTACCTGATCTCTCCTTTCGGGTTTTCGATGCCGAGGATCAGCATGTGCTCCGCCATCCAGCCCTCGTTCTTGCCGAGATAGGAAGCGATGCGGAGCGCAAAGCACTTTTTGCCGAGCAGAACGTTGCCGCCGTAGCCGGAGTTGATGGACATGATCGTGTCGTCCTCCGGGAAGTGGCAGATATAGCGCTTGCTTTCGTCGATATCCGCCTTGGCGTGCAGTCCCTTGACGAAGTCGCCGTCCCCCAGCGTATCCAGGACGTTCTGTCCCACGCGGGTCATGATCGCCATATTCAAAACGACGTAAATGGAATCGGTCAGCTCGATGCCGATCTTGGAAAAGGGCGAACCGACCGGCCCCATGGAGTAGGGAATGACGTACATGGTTCTCCCCTTCATCGCGCCGCGGTAGAGATCTTTCAGCATCGCGTAGGCTTCGTCCGAATCCATCCAGTTGTTGATGGGGCTGGAAGAATCCCTGTCTTTCGTGCAGATAAACGTGCGGTCCTCCACGCGCGCGACGTCGTTGACCGCCGTGCGGTGCAGATAACATCCGGGGAGAAGTTCCTCGTTCAGTTTGATGAGTTCGCCCGTGGCGACGGCTTCCGCGCGCAGCGCGTCCAGCTGCGCCTCGCTCCCGTCGATCCAGACGATCTGGTCCGGCTGACAGAGATTTTTGCTTTCTTCCACAAAAGCGAGTACCTTTTTGTTGCTTGTCATAAAACCGTTCTCCTTATTTATTTCCCTCCGAGCTCTCGTCCGAGGGGGATATTTGCCTTTTTTACGGCGGCGAATAAACCGCTGCCGCCGGTTTTTCGGACGGAAAACCGGAAAATACGTCAGAGCAAACGATCAGAATCAAAAAAATTCATCTTCTGCCTCATTATATAGTTTAATCATTTCAGCGTCAATTGTCAACGATTTTCCCCCTCTCTCCCGGTCTTTTCGACAAAAGGGACAAAAAGTTGAGAAAATGCGTCATATTTTTCCGCCGATCCTCCCTTATAATAGACTGAGAGGTCTGAAAATAAGATGGCGTTTTATAAGAAAATTCTCGTATTAAAGCAAGTCGCCGCCGGGTTTTCCACCGACGGAAAAAACGTATCCGGCATCGCCCGCGTGGAAGCGGACGGGAGGGAAGCGACGTTATATCTCACCCTTCTGAACCTCGCCTCCGCCGCGGAAGGCGATTACGGCGCGTATCTCGTCAACCGCGAGGGCGCGGTCTTCCCGTTCTCGACGGGGAAAAATCCCGTCAGCTTTTCAGAGCGGATCACGCCGTATCCCGATCTCTCGGGCGGGTTCGCCTGCGAAATCGCGCACCGCAGAAACGGCGCGCTCACGCCCGTCGCCTACCATGCGACCGCGGAGTTCCCCCTCCCCTTTGACCGCGTGAAAAAGCGGATCGAGGAGAGCGAGCAGCGCCCCGCGCCCGCAGAAAATACGCCAGAACCGCCGCGGGAAGCGTACGAGGACGAGGTGGTGGCGACCGAAAATTATTACCGGAAGGAGGACGTCGACCCGCTGCGGCTGACGCTGATCGAAGATGAACAGAACCTACATAGCGAGACTGTCGGGGAGACTGCGCCGCGCGCGGATCCGCCGGAACGCGAAGAAGCGGACGCGCAGCCTGATCCTGATGAAACGGACGCTTTCCGTCGCGCACAGACAAAAACCCCGGGACACGGATACTACCAGACCGTGCGAAACGAACTGGAAGGGCTCTTCTCCAAATATCCCGCCGAAGAGCTCCTCGAGCGAAGCGTCGAAGGAAGCCGCTTCGTCAAAGTGAATTACGCGGAAGGCAAATACTACACGGTCGGGCTGATCCGTCTGGACGGGCTTCCCCGCTATATCTGCTACGGCGTGCCGGGGAAATATTCCCTGCACCCGCCGAAGGAACTGGCGGGATACTGCAGCTTTCTCCCCCTTTCTCTGTTCGATCTCAAGGGCGACGGCTACTGGATGCTCTATCAGGATGCGGATACGGGCGACGCCGTCAAGATGAATTACGTTGAATAAAAAGAAAAAAAAGCGCAGCCGGATGCAACCCGGAAAGGAAAAAAAGGACGCTATCGGGAAAAGATAACGTCCTTTTTTTGTTCCATATAAAACAGCTTTCGCTCCGCGCTTTTCTGTTCCGCCCGCTTCAAAGGCGCAGATAATTTCCCGCATCGCTGCCGGAGGAAAACAAAATACGCGCTTTTTTGCAAAATCCGCGTCAAACGCTTTTCGTTTTTTCCGCTTGCTGTTATAATAAAAAGAAAACGCCGGGCGGCGCGCTTTTTTCCGCCCGGGAGGAATTACATGAAAAAAAATTCGCTGAACGTCATCAATACCCTGCTCGAGCGCTATCCCGCGCTCGCACCCTGCGGGGAAGAGATTCTCCGCGCCGCCGACAACGTCATCGAGACATACCGCAGGGGCGGGAAGCTGCTGCTCTGCGGCAACGGCGGCAGCGCGGCGGACGCCGAGCACATCGCGGGAGAACTGGGAAAGCGCTTTTTAAAGCCCCGTCCGCTCGATCCCGCCTATCGGGAAGCGCTCTCCGCGTACGGCGCGATCGGGGAAGAACTGTGCGGCGCGCTGGAGCGCGGCCTGCCGGCGATCGCGCTGACGGGACACATCAGCCTCTCCACCGCCTTTGCAAACGACAAAAACCCCCTCATGAACTTCGCACAGCAGGTAAGCGTATTCGGCGCGCCCGGCGACGCGCTGATTGCGATTTCCACTTCGGGCAATGCGAAAAACTGCCTGTACGCCGCCGTAGCGGCGAAAGCGAAGGGGATGTCCGTCATTCTGCTGAGCGGAAAGCAGGGCGGGATCATCAGACCGTATGCGGATACGGCGGTCGTCGTGCCGGAAACCGAAACCTATAAGATACAGGAACTGCACCTCCCGATCTATCACGCGCTCTGCGCCGCGGCGGAAGAGGAATTCTTCGGATAGCCCTTTTTATCCGGAAATCCGCCCTGTCCTTTCCCGCGCGGAAAGCGCAATGCGGGATGCGGCAAAAATCAAAACGAGAATCACGTTTCGTTAAACTGCAACGTCCCCGCGGCGCACACAATGCGCCGCGGGGACGTAATTATTTTTATCCTTTTCCTCTGTCAGATATCAAGTTCCGTCAGGCGTTCAGATCAACAGCGTGCCTTCCGTCCCTTCGACGACCTTGAAGAGTTCTACCTGCTTTCCGGTCGCCGCGTCGATATACACGTAATAAGTCGCCCCTTCGTATTCTCCCGCAAATTCATACGCCAGCACCTCGGAAGAATTTCCGATGGGGATCAGCGTTAAGCGGGACGTAATGACGTCGATATCGGCGTTGATTTTTGCGCGCGCCTCTTCCGCCGTCAGCGCGGGCGCGGGGATGGAACGCTCTGTATGATTGAGGTAATAGGAACTCGCCTCCATGCCCGTCACCAGCCCGCGCTCTTCGCAGACCTTCACCTTCACGAGATCGGAATAGACGATTACGTCTTCCGCTTCATAGGCGAAGTTGATGGTGGCCACCGTACCGCTCTCGTTGGACCAGACGGGGCGCATCCCCTCTATTCCGATCGAGCGCAGGAACGCCACCGCGATCTCCACGCACGAATCGAGGTCGAAATTGGTCGCTTCGCAGTTCATGTTGGAGTCGAACATCAAAAGTTTGCCGCCCTTCTTGGAGATCTGCGCATAAATCGCGCTGCCGTCCGCCGCCATGCCTTCCGCATTGTAGACGGGGAACTGTCCCGCCGTCTCGCCGACGATCATGCCGTCCGCCACGTGATAGGCGGCGAAATACTTGTTGAACAGGTCGAGCGCGGTCGTCTCGTCGATCTCCTCGCCCGTCAGGCCCTTCGGCTCCCGCTCGCTGAGTCCGTCCGAAAACGGGCCGTCGTAGATCAGTTCGGGGAAATTGACGGACATATTCTCCAGCTCGGTGAAACCGTCGTACATAAAGTTGCCCTCGCCGGCATCTTTCAGCGAACTGAAATCGAAATCGTCGCCCATCTGCCGGGACATCTCGGCAAGACTCTTTTTCAGCGAAGAGAGCGCTTCGTACAGCGCACGCAGGGACTCTTTTTCCTCCGCGGTCACCGTGCCGCCGTTCGCGAGCTTTTCGTTGAGATACTTGGAGTAATCGCCGATCTGGTTGACCAGCTTGGTCGTGTAATGCTTTACCTCGTCCTGCAGCGGGAGGCGCTGAAGGTCGTTTTCCGCCAGCTCGCTGTCGATTGCGAGGTCGACCAGGTATTTCTGCTGCGCTTCGCTGCCGCCGCTCGCCAGAACCTTGGAGAGCTCCGTCTCCATGTTGTCCACATAGCTGACCGTGTCGTAAAAAGACCGGCGGTAGGCGTTCTGCATGGTGATATCGTTCTCGGTGGGGACGAAAAACGTCATCGCGAGGACGGTGGAGACCACCAGCAGGGAAGCGCCCAGCGAGATCACGGCAGCCAGCCAGCCGCCGTACCCCTTCTTGGAGGTGCGCTTTTCCTGCCGGTAGCGGTTGCGTTCCTTCCGCTTGTTTTCGCGCGCGATTCTGCGCTCCTTTCTCTTTTGCAGCGCGAGCTCTTTCTTCTCCCGCCGAACGCGCGCCTTCAGCTCTCTCTTTTCGCGGATTAAGCGCGCCTTTTCCGCCTTCGCCTGCGCAATGCGCTTTTCACGCTGCGCCTTGGTCTCGTGCTTTAACATCTCGCGCTTTTCCTTGCGCTCCTGCTTTTTCAGCGCCACTTTCTCGCGGTATTCCTGCTTTCTGCGGTTCTTCTCCCGCTTTCTCGCCTCGACGGCCTTCTTATGCTCCGCCTGCTTTTTCTCTCTCAGCTCGGCGAGCGCGACGCGCTTTTCCGCGCGGATTCTCTCGCGTTCCGCTTTCTTCTCCAATCTCGCCCGCTTTTTCTCGCTGATTTCTCTCTTGCCTTTCTTCTCTTTCCCCGCCTTGACGCCGCGCGCGGGGGCGCTGCTCTTTTTGGCGTTCGCCTTCTGCGCCGGCTTTTTCGCGGCGGTTTTCTTTGCGGTCTTCTTCTCGGTGTTCTCCACTTTTTCTACCGCGTTGTTCTTTTCTTCCATCTTTCTCCCTCCTTAAATCGCAAAGACGTGCTTGCCGATGGTCACCACGGTCTGTCTGGAAAAGATCCAGGAGCTGGTCGCCACCGCGGGATTGTAGTAATACAGAGCGCCGTAACTGGGATCCCAGCCGTTCAGCGCGTCCTGTGCGGCGCGCTTCGCCGTCGCGTCGGGCGTCAGATTAAACTGCCCGTCCTGCACGCAGGTGAACGCATACGGCTGATAGATTACGCCCGAAATGCTGTTCGGAAAGGACGCGCTTTCTACGCGGTTCAGCACGACCGCGCCCACCGCGACCTGTCCGGTATAGCTCTCGCCGCGCGCTTCCGCATAAATGAGACGCGCCAAAAGGTTGAGGTCCGAACTCGAATAGGAGCCCGAACTGCCAGATGACGACGAAGAGCCGGACATGCCGAGCGCCTTCAGCGTGTTGGTGCCGACGATCCCGTCCACCGTCAGGCCGTTTTTCCTCTGAAAATACTTGACGGCCTCCTTCGTTTTGCTGCCGAAAATGCCGTCTACCGCACCGGAGTAATATCCCCAGTTCTTCAGCTTCTTCTGCATGGTTTTGACTTCGTCTCCCTGGCTTCCCTGCTTTAAGACCAGCGTCTGCACGGCTGCGGGCGTTTCTTCCGCGCGATAGGTCGTGATCCCCGCCGAGATGCAAACGCCGATGGAAGCGACAACCAGGACGAGTGCCATGATTTGTAAAAACTTTTTCATTTTTCCTCCTTGTATAAAACAGAGCGTCACCGATTTCTGAACCGCTCGATGATCTCCAAAAGTTTGCTTTTGTAAAGATAGTTTCCGCTGCCCTCCCCCACAAAGCAGAGGGGCGGATAGACCACGCACCACCAGTTATCCCCCTCGCCGCTTCCGAGTTCGAGGATCAGGGCGTCATATACGCCCGCTTCGAGCGTCGTATCGCCGTATACGCGGGTGGGAAATTCCTCCTGCCTGACGCTTGCGCGCGAACGGTAAGAAAATCCGTTGGCGGCGAGCACCGCGTCCGCCGTCTCCTCGATGCCGGAAAGGTGTTTTTTCACCTGCTCCATCGCCTTCTGCTTGGTATCGCATTCCGCGATGCAGGGGGTCAGATAATCCACCACCGCCGTCTTTACGCGGTATTTGACTGCCTGGTCGACCTCTCCGTTGGAGTTGGCGCGGATGTGGATTCTGAGATATTCGGGCGTGCCGGTAGGAATACCGAATGCCGCAATGGTCAAAATTATTATGGTTAACAACGCAAAACTTATGCAAACTTTTTTCATTTTTCCTGCCTCCGTTCTTACACGTAGATCATTCCCGCGGATGACAGAATTTATACCTTAATCTTTGAAAAACAAAGGAGGCCCTCTTTTTTCCCGCCTGCCGGCCGAAAAAGCCCCCCGGGCGCAGCTTTTCCGGCGCTTTGGAAAAGGACGAATCCATTCCGCGGACAAACACGCCGCGCCTTTCCGAAGCGGCCGAGGCGCTTTATCCTCCTGCATCGGGGGCCCCGCATGAAAGGGAACAATTAAACTATCCGGTAAAATTGTCGGTTCGCATATGCTTTATAAGTGTAAACTGTCCGTCTCCCCGTCAACGGGTATCGCTTTTGCTGTACCGTCTTATATACGACACGCCTGTAAAACAGGTTCCTTGTGCCATTAAAAAACTTTTATCATTCACAATAAAGTAACTCCTGTCATTATTGTGATTTACGAAAGCATTTTTAATTCTCCAGGTAAAACCGGGGGATTTTTCCGGGGAAAGCGCCATGGTACAGCGCGGGCTGCCGGACCTTTCCCCGCCAGATTTCTTGACAGCACCGACTGCCGTCGTCCGGCGGAGCTTTTTATCTCTCCTTTTTCCTCTGTGATTGTTTTGATCCTCCTTCTTCGTCTCTTCTGTTTGCTGCCCGTTCCGGCACCCGCTCTTTTAACCTCCGCCTCGGATTTCTGACACAAAAAAAGACAGGAGCTTTCCTGTCTTTTATCCGTTCTTATTTTGTCCCGTCATCTGCGGAGTCTCTGTTGCGCCCAATCGCCGACATTTTCCGCATCCGCACACCGGCAGGCGCGGTGCAGACAATCACGCGCAGAGCGCCGTTTATGGCGCAATGAGCGGCAGAAACGCCGCGAAAAGCCCATAAAAAAACCGGGAAATCGCATCGAATGGCGCGCAATCTCTCTTTTCGCAAGCGCATCCCGGGTACTTTCCCGTCGGACAAGCCAAAAGGCCGCGCAGAGCCGATATGACAGCCGAACGGAGATTCCCCGCCTTTATTACCGGCTGTTTGCAGAGATTCCGGAACGCACAGCGCTCCATTTTCTCAAAAAGGGGGAAAATAACCGCTGTTCCCTTTACAGTCCCGCTTCGATAAAGTGATTTTTATACCTGTTCCGGTACTGATCGTACGTTCTGTCCTCGTTTCCGTCCAGATTCATCAGATACAGGCGGAAAATGACCGGAATATTTTTCGGCTGCCAGTTCTCCTCGTAGGAATACAGGTATTTCATCCCGATCTGCCGCATGACGCCGCCGCTTCTCGGGTTGTTCCGGTCGTGCGTCGCCGTGAGGTAGGGAACGCCGTCCGTTTTTAACTTCTCCGCCAAAGCCCGGCTCGCTTCTGTGACGAGCCCCCTGTGCCAGAACTCTTTCCGGAGCGCGTAGCCGAAGTCATGGCTCTCGTCCGTTTCCGCCTTGACATAGCCCACGGGCTCGTCGTTTTCTTTCAGGCAGACGGCGCAATAATATTGATTTTCCTCTTTCTTTGGCGAAAATCTCCTCTCGTAAAAAACCTCCGTCTCCCGTATGCTTTTTACGGGGAACCAGGGCAGAAAGACGTTTACTTCTTCGTCTTTCAAGAGCAGATAGAGCGCCGCGATGTCTCCTTCTGTAAAGTTTCGCAGGATCAGTCTCTGCGTTTCGATCCGTTCCAAATTATAATCCTCCGTTACAGCGCAGTCCCCGGCGGCAGAGAAATTTTTCGCTATTCTTCCTTCCGGTCCACGTAGACGTAGCCGAACGCGTCCGGCCCGATATGCGTGCCGATAACCGGGCCGATGTCCTGCAGTTCCAATACCGTCTCCGGATCCAGCCCCATCCGCACGATGAGTTCGCGCACGTTTGCGTCCCGCATGCTGTAGAGAAAGCGGATGCCGTATTCCGGATCGATTTTATTGAGATTAACCATGCCGCACAGCTCCCTGACTGCCGTTTTGGACCCCATTTTCTTTCCGATCACGTCGATCGTTCCGCCGTCTCCGATGGTGATGATCGGTTTTACGCGCAGAAGCGAACCGATCGCCGCCGTCGCCGTATTCAGGCGTCCGCCCTTCGCGAGATATTCCAGCGTATCGATTCCCGCAAGCAGATGCGCGCGGCTCCGCAGATCGTCCACAAAGGCGATGAGTTCCTCGATGGATAAGGTTTCCGCCCGTTTGGCGGCTTCGCGCACCAGCAGCTCGAGCATGAGCGTCGTACAGCGGCTGTCATAGAGATAGACGTTGTCGTATCCCCCGTTCTCCTTTACCATGCGCGCGCACTGAAGCGTGCCGGAAAGCGCGGAAGAAATGGGAAGCACGAGAAGCGTCGTCCCCTCCGCCCGCGCGCGCTCAAACCGCTCTTCGAATTCATACGGCGCAGGCTGCGAGGTATGCGGCAGAACGCCGCCCTCCGTCAGCATACGGTAAAACGCCTCGCTGAAAAGATCCACGCCGTCGCGGAATGTTTCCTCTCCGAACGTGATGCACAAGGGAATCACGTCGATCCCCAGCCGCTTCGCTTCTTCCTGGGAAATCCCGCAGGAAGAGTCAGTCAATATTTGAATCATCATATCTCTCCTGTTTGCGATTATCGCCGTTTTTTGCACAAATATCATAATATACGGAGCCGTCCGTTGTCAAACGTTCCGAATTATTTTGCCGCATTTTTCGTCGTAACACCGCAGAAAAAATCCAAAATAAACCTGCTCTTGGCCCTCCGCCGCCGAAGGGCTCCCCCCCCCCGCAGGGCAAGTTCAAATGCCCGGGAAAAATGAGAAAAAGAGAAAATTCGGCGGCGATTTTCATTTACAAACGCCAACGGTATGGTATAATAGGAGAGAAGAAAGCGGAGGCTCTGACGGGCAATTCCGCAGGGAGGATGACGGAGATGAAAAAAATAAAGCTGGGCGTTCTGGGCGGTTACCGCGGGAAATCCATGATGGAATACGCCGTGCGGTCGGACGACTGCACGCTGACGGCAGTCTGCGATTACAGCAAAGCAGTGCTCGACGACTGCGCGCGCTTTTTTGAAGAAAGGCAGTATCCCGTCGCCCTCTGTTCGGATTTCGAGTCCTTTTTATCCTGCGACATGGACGCGGTCGTGCTCGCCAACTACGCCAACGAGCATGCGCCTTACGCCGTCCGCTGCCTGAAGCGCGGCTTGCACGTTTTCAGCGAAGTACTGCCCGTAGCCACGCTGAAAGAGGCCGCCGAACTCTGCGACGCAGTGGAAGAAAGCGGAAAAGTATATTTTTATGCGGAAAATTACTGCTATTTCGAGGCCGTGCGCGAAATGCGGCGGCTGATGCAGAGCGGGGCGCTGGGAGAATTTCAGTACGGAGAGGGGGAATATCTGCACGACTGCGAACCGGGCTGGGCGTCGCTCACCTACGGCGACCGCCGCCATTGGCGCAACACGATGGACGCGTTTTATTACTGCACGCATTCCTTCGGCCCCCTCCGCCACGTCAGCGGCCTGCGCCCCGTAAAGGTATCCGGCTTTGAAGCGCCTTACAGCGAAAAGACAAACCGGATGGGATGCGCCGCGGCGCCGTTCGCGGTCGAAATGGTCACCCTGGAAAACGGCGCGCTCGTCAAGAGCATCCACGGCATCGCCCCTTCGCGCAATTCCGTCTGGTACTGCGTCTACGGAAGCAAGGGAATCGCCGAAAGCGGCAGAGAAGGGATCAGCGCCGGCACGCGCGTGCTTTCCGCCAGTTTGGACGGCGTAAACGAGGGAAAATACCGCACCTACGAACCCGCCGACGCGCTCACCGAACGCGCCAAAAACTTCGGGCACGAAGGGGGCGACCTGTTCGTGATGTATCACTTTATCCGCGCGATCAACGGACTGCCGAACGACGGCATCGACGTTTACGAAGCGCTGGATATGTATTTTGTGGGGCATTTTGCGCACATCTCCTCCCTGCGCGGCGGCGCGCCGGTGGAGATCCCCGACTTCCGTGACCGCTCCGTGCGCGACCGCTACCGGAACGACGACGCGAGCGTCATGCGCCCGGACAACGATTTTTCCGTCAATCCTCCGAGCTGCCACCCCACGCCATCCTATCCCGATTCCCTGTACAGGAAACTGCGTCAGGACTACCTGAAAAATCTGGGGAAATAATATTTTAACCGATAATTGATTATATTAACATAAAAACTGCTCTGTCCCTGCAGTGCAATCTCACTCCTGTTATTCAAAGAGGCTCTGCGCCAATCGGCCATGTAAATTTTATTGAAAAAATCGGCGCCGAAGAGAAGGCTTTTGCCAAAGCTCGACGGAGAAATTTCATCCCCCGTATCAAACGCCGCTCAAAAGCGTTACAAAATAAAAATATTTTTACTTGCTCAAATCAGATTGCGCCGAAATTCATAACCCTTTGACAAACGGCAGGCGGCGGGTGCTTCGTGTGAAGCACCCGCCGCCATTTTATTAATTTGGGAAATCATACTTACCTACATGCGTTTTAAAAATATCGGGAAACGTATTCCTTAATTCTGTTTCGCAATAACTTATTTTATTACACAATACTGCACCATAAATTACCTTTCCTTTTTCAAAATATTGATTTAGATATTGACGGCTGTCTAACTGCAAAGTTCCAAGACTATCTCTCGTATGGATATGACTAAAAAGCCTAAATCCTAAATTACTGTCTTTTCCCCAGTATAATGGATAGTAATCATCACCGATTGACTTCCATTCCTCGAATGTAATTATGTCTTTTTCATTATATTTTTGAAAAAAATCTTTTTTTCTCTTTTCATCTAATTTAATTGCTATTCCGTAAACGCCGCCACGAGACTCTAATGAAAGATTACCCTGATTATATTTTATTGTTCCCGCCAAGCAATCAACTAATTCATTTGATAAAACCGTTTTTAAAGTTGCAACAACTTGATTACTCATTTGTTTATCCCCCAAGATTATTCAAGATTTTGAAATATACGATAAAGGCGAACCCGTCTCCATCAGGAGACGGGTTCGCCTTTAACTTGTTTGGTGACTCCTACGAGAATCGAACTCGTGTTACCGCCGTGAAAGGGCGATGTCTTAACCGCTTGACCAAGGAGCCGTAAATGGTAGCGGCGGTCAGATTCGAACCAACGACCTGCCGGGTATGAACCGGCCGCTATAACCAACTAAGCTACGCCGCCATGCCATATACTTGCAATTTCGGTTACAATTGCTAAGATATTATACCGAAAAGAAAGGGTTTTGTCAACTCTATTTCCGATATTTTCTCATAATTTGCGAAATTTTTTAAAAGCGCGTTCCGCCGCCATACCCGAAAAAAACAAAACCCGCTATTCCTTTTTCGCATTCGCCGCCGTGCGGCCGATGAACCCGAAGATCGCTTCGCGCGCTGCAGCCGCCTCTCTGTCGTTCAGATACTCGTGGCGGATTCCGTCCATGATCAGGCATTCCACGCTCTTGCAGCCGAGCTTTTTGTACATCGCCTCCAAACGCTTCACGCCCTTTCCCATCTGCCCGACCGGGTCGCAATTCCCCGCGATGAGGAAAATGGGAAGGCTTCTGTCAATCCCCTCCAGCTCTTTTTTTCGGTAGATCTTTTTCAGCCCGCGGAAGAAACAGCGGTAAAAATGATTGCTGCAGACAAAAGAACAGTAGGGATCGCTCCGATACCGCTCCACTTCGGCGGGATCCGAGCTGATAAAACTGCCGCCCAGTTTCTTCTCGTACGCCCCGAACGTCGCCTTCGCAATCAGTTTTGCGGGGGCGCGCTCGCCCTTGCAGGCGCAGCCGATGCCCGCCATCATTCTGCCGAAGCCGACGGAGGGGGTCCCCTTCATACAGCAGCTCCCTCCGATCACGACGCCCGCGAGATAGGCGCTGTACCGCTCGATATATCCCTGAGTGAGAAAAGAACCGTAGCTGTGCCCGAATAATACCAGCGGCAGCTGCGGATACTCCGCCTTGTATTTTTTGGACAGTTCCGCCAGATCTTTCAACGTGTCCTCGAACATATCCCCCGGCGCGTAGCCGAGCGTGCTCTCGTCCGTCCTCCCGTGCCCGCGGTGATCGTCCGCAAAGACGAGAAATCCCTGCTCCGCGAGCGCGGACGCAAACGCGTCGTATCTGCCCGTGTGCTCCACCATTCCGTGGGAGATCTGCACCATGCCGACGAGTTCTCCCTCTCCCTTCCACTCCGCGACGGACAGCGTCTTGCCGTCGTGCGTTTTCCATTCGTACCTTCTCAAAGACATCTTTTCACAGCCTCCAAATAACCCCGATAAAGTGCTTCAAATTTTTCGCGGTCCGCCGAGGGCTCGAAAACCCGGTCAACGGCGCGCAGATCTTCTACCTCTCCCGCTTTCAGGAGTCCCAGCGCGATCGCGCAGAGATACGTAGCGCCCAGTGCCGTGCTCTCCCGCTCTTTCGGCCGGTTGATGGCGACGTTCAGCACGTCCGCCTGAAACTGCATCAGAAAATCGTTCGCCGAAGCGCCGCCGTCGCAGCGGAGTTCGGACAGCGTTACGCCGCTGTCCCGCTCCATGCACGCCGTCAGATCCCGCGCGGCATAAGCCATGCTCTCGAGCACCGCGCGGGTGATGTGATATTTATTCGTCCCGCGCGAAATCCCCGTGATCACGCCGCGCGCATCCGGATTCCAATAGGGCGCGCCCAGCCCGGTGAAGGCGGGAATAACGTACACGCCGCCGGTATCCGGCACTTTGAGCGCCTGCGTCTCGCTCTCTCTGCTGTGGCGGAAAAAGCGAAGTTCATCCCGCAGCCACTGCACCGCGCTGCCCGCATTGAATACGCTCCCCTCCAGCGCATAGCAGACTTCATTTCCCAGCGAATATCCGACGGTGGAAAGCATGCCCGCGGTCGACTTTGCGCGCCGTTTTCCCGTCGAAAAGAGCATAAACATGCCCGTCCCGTAGGTGATCTTCGCCGTGCCCGCTTTCAGGCATCCCTGCCCGAAAAGCGCTGCCTGCTGGTCTCCCGCGACGCCCGCAAGCGGATAATCCCTTCCGCCGTACCGGAAAGCGCCCACCACTGCGGTGCTCGGGACGGGCTCCGGCAAAACCTCCCTCGGGATGCCGAAATAGGAAAGAAGCGAATCGTCCCACCGCAGCTTTTCGATATCGAAGAGCATCGTGCGGGAGGCATTGGTGTAATCGGTGACGAACGACCGCCCCTCCGTCAGCTTGAAAATGAGGTAAGAGTCGATCGTGCCGACGCAGAGATTCCCCTCCGCAAGCAGCCGTCTGGCGGCCGCACTGTGCTCTAAAATCCACTTGATCTTGCTCGCGGAAAAATAAGCGTCAACTTTAAGCCCCGTTTTATCCGCGATCTCCGCCGCGCGGGCGGGGGGTACGGAGGCGCAGAAGTCGCTCGTTCTGCGGCACTGCCACACGATGGCGTTTCCCACCGGATGCCCGCTCCGCCTGTCCCACGCGACGACGGTCTCCCGTTGGTTGGTGATGCCGATCCCGGCGATCTCCTCCGGCGCGGGGCACAGCTCGATCATCTCGATGAGATTGGCAAGCGTATTGGCGTAGATCTCGCTCGCGTTCTGCTCCACCCAGGCAGGCTGCGGGTAGATCTGTTTGATCGGTTTGTTCAGGCTGTCGACGAACGACCTCTTTTTCAGGTCATAGAGCATGGCGCGGGTAGACGTCGTGCCCTCGTCGATTGCGACGATATATCTCATGCGTTCCCCTCTCTTGTTTCTATTGTACTACAAATGAAGGGATATTTCAAGGGGGAAAACGAAAAAAAGAGCAATTCTTTTTTGTTTTGGCCGCAAAAAACAGGAAAGGAGGGCAAAATATTTCAATCCGCTTCTCTACCCTGATCAGAAAAAAAATGAAAATGTGAGAAAAACAGATTTCTCTGGGAATTTTTCTTCAATAAAAAACGCTCCGCGCTTCGTAGAAAACGAAGTGCGGAGCGCCTCCATGCTTGTTTTTCGGCTGAGCCCGGCGGGCGGTTTATTCCAGTTCAAACGCGCCGGTATAGAGCTGATAGTATTTGCCCTTCTTTTCGATGAGTTCTTTGTGGCTGCCGCGCTCGATGATCACGCCGTGCTCCAGCACCATGATGACGTCCGAATTCTGCACGGTGGAGAGCCGGTGCGCGATGACGAAGACCGTGCGGCCTTCCATCAGCTGATCGGTGCCCTTCTGTACGATCGCCTCGGTGCGCGTGTCGATGGAAGACGTCGCCTCGTCCATGATCATGACGGGCGCGTTGCACACCGCCGCGCGGGCGATGGAGAGCAGCTGCCGCTGTCCCTGGGAGAGGTTGGCGCCGTCCCCCGTGAGCATGGTATCGTAGCCGTTCGGGAGCCGCGTGATGAAGTCGTGCGCGTTGGCGAGCTTGGCTGCGGCGATGCACTCTTCGTCCGTCGCGTCCAGTTTGCCGTAGCGGATATTGTCCATCACCGTACCCGTGAACAGGTTGGTATCCTGCAAAACGATGCCGAGAGAGCGACGGAGATCGGACTTCTTGATCTTGTTGATATTGATGCCGTCGTAGCGGATCTTGCCGTCCGCGATGTCGTAGAAGCGGTTGATCAGGTTGGTGATCGTCGTCTTGCCCGCGCCGGTCGCGCCGACAAACGCGACCTTCTGCCCCGGCTCTGCATACAGCGTGACGTTGTGCAGCACGATCTTTTCGGGAACATAGCCGAAATCCACGTCGAACATGCGGATATCGCCCTTCAGTTCGGTATACGTGACGCTTCCGTCCGCGGAATGCGGGTGCCGCCACGCCCACTTGCCCGTGCGGTGGTCGGCTTCGGTGATCGTCCCGTTCTCCGCGATTTCCGCGTTGACGAGCGTGACGTAGCCCTCGTCCTGCTCGGGCTCCTCGTCCACGAGCTGGAAGATACGCCCGGCGCCCGCGAGCCCCATCGCGATGAACGCCGCCTGCTGGGAAGCGTTGTTGAAGTTATTGGTGAAGACGCGGCTCATCGGCAGAAAGGACACGATGGCGCCCGTCGTAAAAGCGCCGATTCCGGTCACGGTCAGGTTGGGCGCGCCCAGCGTCAGCAGTACGCCGCCGATGAAAGCCAGGAGGACGTACAGCATGTTGCCGATGTTGCCGATGATCGGGCCGAGCGTATTCGCCGCGACGTTCGCCTCGGCGGAGACGCGGCAGAGCTCGTCGTTGATCTTGTCGAACCCCTCTTCGCTCTCCCGCTCGTGGCAGAATACCTTGATGACCTTCTGCCCGTGCATCATCTCCTCGATGTAGCCCTCGTTCTTGCCGACCGCAGTCTGCTGTTTGACGAAGTACCTGGCGCTCTTGCCGCCCACTTTCTTCGCCACGATCGCCATAAAGACGACCACCAGCAGGACCACCAGCGTCAGCCAGACGCTGTAAGAGATCATGACGAAGAAGAGCGCGATGATCATGATGCCCGCCGAAAAGATGGCGGGGATACTCTGCGCCACCAACTGGTAGAGCGTATCCGTATCGTTGGTGTAATGGCTCATGATATCGCCGTGCGTGTGCGTATCGAAGTAGCGGATGGGAAGCCGCTGCATGCCGTTGAACATCATCGTGCGCATCTTCAGCATCAGGTTCTGCGAGATCGTGACCAGAAGCTGCGTCTGGATAAAGTTCGCCAGCAGCCCCACGCCGTACATGCAGCCCATGATGATCGCCACGGACGTGAGGTTTGCGAGCCCCTCCTGCAGCCCGATGGACTGGATCAGCACGGGGCGGATGCACTCGTCGATGATGATGCGCAGGAAGATGGATGCCGTCAGCACGGAAACGGCGTTCAGCAGCACGCAGACCGCCAGCACGATGAATTCCAGTTTAAAGTTCTTGAAGATAAATTTCAGCAGGCGGGACAGCGTGTGCGTATCCAGCTTCTGTCTCTTCTTCACGGATTGATTCTTACTCATTCTGTTCACCTGCCTTGTTCTGGGAATAATAGACCTCGCGGTAGATCTCGTTGTTTTCCAAAAGCTCCCGATGCGTGCCGACCGCGTTGATCCTGCCGTTTTCCATCACGATGATCTTATCCGCATCCTCCACGGAAGCGACGCGCTGCGCGATGATGAATTTCGTGGTATCCGGAATTTCCTCGCGGAACGCCTTGCGGATCAGCGCGTCCGTCTTTGTATCGACCGCGCTGGTGGAGTCGTCCAGAACCAGGATCTTCGGCTTTTTCAGGAGCGCACGCGCGATGCAGAGCCGCTGTTTCTGCCCGCCGGATACGTTCGTGCCGCCCTGTTCGATGTATGTATCGTATTTTTCGGGGAACGTCTGAATGAAATCGTCCGCCTGCGCCAGTTTGCAGACGCGCGTGATCTCCTCGTCCGTCGCGTTCGCGTCCCCCCAGCGGAGATTTTCCTTGATCGTGCCCGAAAAGAGGACGTTTTTCTGCAAAACAAACGCGACCTGGTTGCGGAGCGTGTCGAGATCGTAATCCCTGACGTCCCTGCCGCCCACGCGCACGACGCCCTCCGTCGTATCGTACAGGCGGGGAATCAGCTGGACGAGAGAGCTCTTGCTGCTCCCCGTTCCGCCCAGGATGCCGACCGTCTCGCCCGCTTTAATTTTGAGGTTGATGCCCTCGAGCGCGTTCTTCTCCGCCTTCTCCGAATAGCGGAAGGAGACGTTTTCAAACTCCACGCTGCCGTCTTCCACGTCATAGACGGGATGCTCGGGATTGTGAAGGGTGGATTCTTCGTTCAGAACCTCGACGATACGCCGCGCCGAAGCGACGGACATGATGATCATGACGAGCACCATGGAAAGCATCATCAGGCTCATCAAGACCTGCGCGTTGTAGGTAATCAGGCTGGAGAGCCCTCCCGTCGTGAGCTCGCCCCCGACCGAAGCGTTCAGTTCGGGATCCCAGACCCCGGTCTCCATGATCAGCTTCGCGCCGAAGATGGAGATAAACAGCACGGCGACGTGCATGCAGAGCGACATCAGCGGGTTGTTGAGCGCGATGATGCGGTCCGCCCGCTTAAAGTCCCGCTGCATGTCTTCCGCCGCGCGGTTGAATTTTTTGATCTCGTAATCCTCTCTGACGTACGATTTGACCACGCGCATCGCCTTCACGTTTTCCTGGATGGACTCGTTGATCGCGTCGTACTTTTTAAATACGCGCGTGAACCGCGGATAGGAAACCCAGATGATCGCCGCCAGCGCCGCCACCAGCACGGGGATGACGATGAGATATATCATGGACATCTTCGGGCTGATGGTGATACACATCACCAGCGAGAAGACAAACATCAGCGGGCAGCGGATCGCAATGCGGATAATCATCTGAAAGGAGTTCTGCACGTTGGTGACGTCCGTCGTCATACGGGTCACCAGCGAGGACGTGGAGAACTTGTCGATGTTTGCAAAGGAAAATTTCTGAATCTGATAATAGAGGTCGTGGCGGAGATTTCTCGCGAACCCCGTCGAGGCGATCGCCGCGTATTTCCCGGCCAGAAACCCGCCCGTCAGCGAGACCGCCGCCATTACGATGAGAATTCCGCCGTACATGACGATCTGCCCGAGCAGATCGGTCGATCCCGCCTGCGCGGAATCGATCGTATCGATCATCAGCGCCATGACGTACGGGATCAGACACTCCATCACAACTTCGAGCGTAATGAAGACGGGCGTCAGCATGGTCGCCTTTTTGTACTCCCGCACGCTCTTCAACAGTGTTTTTACCATACTTTTTACTCCAAATTCCTTCTTAATTTCTCTAATAATGCGGAGAGGGTGTTCTTTTCTTCTTCCGTAAACCCCTCCGTCAGCGAATCTTCCACGCCGTTGATCGCCGCTATCACCTCTTCCTGCAGGCGGCGCCCCTTTTCGGTCAGCTCCAGCTTTTTAAGGCGGGCGTCCCGCTCGACGGGGACGCGCCTGATGTAGCCGTTCGCTTCCATGGTGTTCAAGAGTTCGGTCGCCGTCGAGCGGCGGACCTGGAAGGACCGCTCGATATCGCGCTGGAATACCTCCTCCCCGCTCCGCTCCCTGTCATAGAGAAAGCGCAGCACCCATCCCTGGATGCCGGTGAGATCGGCGTTTTCCCGAAACGCGAACGCGCCGTCGATCTTCTTCTTGATCATGCGGGACAGCGTTTTGATTTGAAACCCGAATTTCATTTTTTCTCCCAAATTAAATTGTTAGGTTATCTAACAATCCGCATGTTAAAATATTATAGTCGAAACGAATTTTAATGTCAAACAATTTTTCGGGAAAATCCCAAACTTTTTTAAAATTTTTTCCATTGATTTTGTCATCCGCGCGGCGGAAAGAGAATGAACGGAAAAGCGGTCCTCAAAGGACCGCTTTCTGTTGCGTAATTTTCGGCAAACGCCCTACTTTTCGTAGACGGAGCGCTTTAAGATGCCGATTTCCGGCAGGTTCCGGTAAGTCTCCGCATAGTCCAGCCCGTAGCCGACCACAAACTCGTTGCCGATATCGAAGGCCTTGTAATCCACATCCACTTCCGCTTCCCGCCGCTCGAACTTATCGAGAAGCGTGCAGATCTTCACGGAGGCGGGGCGGCGCTGGTTCAAAACGCGCTTCAGGTACGCCAGCGTGTGGCCGGTATCCACGATATCCTCCACGATGACGACGTGCCGCCCCTCGATGGAGCGGTCCAGATCCTTCACCAGGCGTACGATCCCGCTCGTCGTGCCCGCGCCGTAGCTGGAAATCGCCATAAAGTCGATCTCCAGTTTGATTTTCATATTGCGCACGATATCGCTGAAAAAGAGAACGCTCCCCTTCAGGATACACAGCATCAGCGGATTTTTATCCCTGTAGTCGGCGTCCAGCTGCGCGGCGAGCGCCCTGACTTTCTCCTCGATTTCCGCCTTTGTGATCAAAATTTTCTCGATATCGTCATACATCTCGGTTCTCCTTCTCTTCCGTATCCCTTTGATAGGTCAATTTTATCATATTTACGGTGTCTTTGTCTACCTTTATCAGGTCGGAAATCTCCATTCCCGCCACAAAATAAACCGTATTGCCTGCGGCGAGGACGGGAATCCGGTCCCGCAGACGGCGCGGCACTTTTTTGTCGATGAAATATTCCTTCAGCTTGCGCGTTCCCCCGCCGTAAGGGGCGAACACGTCGCCCTCTTTGCGCGGGCGCAGGCAGGCGCCGGGCGGAATTTTACCCGCGTCGGCATACAGCCCCTCCTTCCGTTCCGCCGCGCGTTCGGCTTTCAGCGTCCAGCCGCAGAAGGAAAACGCCCCCTCTGCAAACGGGTAAGAGGGGATGGGGGTTTTGACCGGTCGGTAGAGCGCGATCTCCCCGTATTCGCGGGCGGCGACGATTCCGCCGCCCAGATCGCGGCAGGCGCCGTTTGCAAGCGATTTCAGCGCATACGCCCCCTCGAACTGCGCGCCGGCGTAATCCCCTCCTCCCAGCTCTTTCCAAGCGCAAAGCAACGCGCGGGAAAAGAGCGGATCGGGCAGATCTTCGGGAAAACAAAGCGCACCGTCTCTCTTTGCAACCTGCGCTTTTGCGAGCGAAAAGAGGTATGCGTCGTCCTCCCTGGCAAGCCGTGCAAACCGCAGGAGGCTGCTTTCATATGCGGGGAAAATCTCCCCGACGGCGGGAAGAACCCGCAGGCGCAGGGCGTTGCGGGTGTAATCCGCGGAAAAATTGGTCTCATCCGTCACATAGGGAATAGAAAATGCCTTCAGGTAAGCCGCGATCTCCGCCTTTTTTACGCCGAGAAACGGGCGCAGATAACGCCCCCGCACCGGCGCCATTCCGCCCGCGCCGCGCGTGCCGGCGCCGCGCAAAAGATTCATCAGCACCGTCTCCGCCTGATCGCCCGCATGATGCGCGAGCGCGATGAAATCGCACTTTTTCTCCGTCAAAGCGGCCTCGAAACACGCGTACCGCAGCCGGCGCGCAGCCGCTTCCAGGCTCAGCTTTTCGCGCTCCGCCAGCTCTCTCGCCCTCACCGCATAGCGATAAAAGGGAATTTTTTGTTCTCTGCAATACGCTTCCGCAAATTCGGCGTCTCTGAGAGAGGCCTCCCCGCGGATCCCGTGTTCCACGTGAACGGCGGCGACGCGGAAACCGCCCTCCGCCGCCCGCGCGCAGAGATAGTGAAGGAGCGCCATGGAATCTCCGCCGCCCGAAAGAGCGACGGCAACCGTTTTCCCGCGCAGCAAATTGCCGAAATCAAACGCTTTCATGAGCGTATTGTAACACGGATCCCCAGCAAAAAGCAAGTTTTCTTTGAAATTTGCAAAAATTTTGAAAATTCACTTGACAAACCGCGCAGAATATATTATGATAATCAAGCACCTTGAGAGGCGCTTGATCGCGGGGTGGAGCAGTTCGGTAGCTCGTTGGGCTCATAACCCAAAGGTCAGGAGGTTCAAATCCCCTCCCCGCAACCAGTGACAAAGCCATGGTTTTCACCATGGCTTTTGTTTTTTTGCGGCGAGGGGACATTGTCCGTGTGACGCTTCGCCTTGCTACGCTATTCCGTCGCGGTTTCCGCTCCTTACAAATCCCCTCCCCGCAACCAGTAAACACAATATATTGTAGTTTTTCATTATCAAGGATTCACAATATATTGTTTTATTTTTTCCTTTTTACTGTTTGCGGGGATTTTTGGGGACTAAACTTCATAAATAAGCCGCTCTGCCTGCTCTCGCATATATGCAAGCGTAAAATGCGTGTATACTTTTGCCGTCATACCTTTCAGACTGTGCGCCGTCCATATACTTACAATTTCGTTTTCAATGCCGCATTCCCTCGCCTGCGTTGTAAAAGTATGCCGCAAATCTTTCATTGTATGCCCCTTCATGATATGACCGAACTCGGTGGTCAGTTTATCCGTATTAAACTCCCACGGCTCTGTCTTAATTCTCTCTATATACGGGGTAAGTTCCGGAAATATAGGCAAAATTAGCAAAGAGCAAATCGATTTATGATTGCTCTTCTGTTTTGATATCCCGAAACGGTTCCCCGATCTCCCTCTTTGTAATTTTTAAGACCGATTGAACCCGACGCGGTCGTCGCCCCCTGTCGCCGCCGCAGGAAAACGGCGGCTGCGGCAGTTCGATCGGCTTGACCGGATGGGGCGCGCTGCTTCCGATGGCGATGGCGGCATGGCTATGCCTCAGAAAGAAAAAATCCAGATAACAAAAAAGCCGGGGCAGCCGCCGCCCCGGCTTTTTGATTGCAATGCGTTTTCCGCCGTTCACACCTTCACGATATAGCCAGCTTTCCGCGGCGCGGCGGGCGCGGGGACCTGATCCGCATAGCCGAGCGCGACCGCGCCGACGCCGCGCAGCGTCTCCGAAAGCCCCCACTTTTTCAGGAGGGCTTTTCCCGCTTCTCCGTCGAACATCTGGCGCTCCCAGTGAATCCAGATGGAGCCCACGCCCAGCGACTGCGCTGCGATCATCATATTTTCCAGAACGCAGCTGCCGTCTTCGATCCAGGTATTGACCGTACTGTCCGCCAAAACCAGCGCGATCACGGCGGCCCCGTAATACGGATCCGTCTGGATTCCCCTGGCTTGCGCATTCATCTGCGAAAGCATCTTCTTTGTTGCTTCGTCGCGCACGGCGACGATGACCGGGGACTGTCTGCCCTTTCCGGTGGGAGCGTAGGTCCCCGCCTCCAATATCGCGTCCAATACGTCCGGTTCTACTTCTCTCTGTGCAAACGACCGCACGCTGCGCCGCTCTCTGATCGCCTTCAAAACTTCGTTTTCCATTTCGTTCCTCCTTTTACACGTATTATACGTTGCCGCGCCGCTTTTGTCAATCGTTATCTTATGCTATAACAATATATACCGTGCGCATCATCTCTTTTTGAAAAATGAATAATTTTACATTTTTTTAATTTTTTGAATTTTTATACATAAAAACAGTTGACAAACAAGCCTTATATGAATAAAATAGTGAATATCAAAAACAAAGAAGGACACATCAATGAAGACACTCAAAAAACTGTTCATCCCCGCCGTACTCATCATCTGCCTGCTCTTCGGCATGACCGCATGCAGTACGGATACCGCTGCCATGGAAAACAAACTGGCCGAACTCCAGGCCGAAATCGCAGAACTGGAAGAGACCATCGCCGCTTATGAAAAGGAACTGTCCGATAAGCTCGACGCGCTGTCTCCCGCCGAGCCCGAAACGCCCGCCGCCAACACCCTGGCCGCGGATTACGGCGAGGAGTGCTACGAGAAACTCAAATACATCGATTCCGTCCTGCGTGACCGCGACTGCATCGACGGGAAAAATTTCCAACTCGCGCAGAAGTGGATCGTATGGAATCTCATCCAAGCCGGCTACAGCGAGGAGACGGACATCGAATTCCAGCCCGTCGAATTCACTACCTACGCGAAAAAGGACGGACTCTCCGCCGTCAAGAGCTATGAGACGGACGGAAAATTCTATAACCGCGAAGGGCGCAAATACGTGGAAGCCGCAGACGGCGCATACGTAAAAGCCGCCGTTATCAGCGAAAATATCGTCGTGACGAAGCAAGGAAAGACCGATCAGCAGATCATCGTCGGCGCGCATTACGACGGAACGGGGACGGGTGACAACGGCTCCGGCATCGCGCTGGCGCTCACCACCGCGCAAAAGCTCTTCGCCGTGGAGACCGAGTACACCGTTGTGTTCGTTTTCTTCACTGCGGAAGAGCTCGGGCTTTACGGCTCAGAGGCGTATGCGCAGAACATGACGCAGGAAGAGATCGACAATACGCTTTACATGATCAACATCGACTCCGTCGTCTGCGGCGATTACTGCTATCTCTACGGCGGCGTGCAGGACAATGAAAATCAGACGGTCACCGATACCGAGGCGTTCGACAACGCCTGGGCGGTCGCCGAATCGCTGGGGCTCTCCTTCAAGAAGAATCCCTGGACGTGGGGCAATCTCTCCCCCGAAAATTACGACGACGTCACCCCCGACTACGCTTCTCCCTCGACGGGCGACTGGAGCGACCACGTGTACTTCAAGGATCTCGGCATCAAGTACCTCTATATGGAGGCGACCAACTGGGAGATCCCCGATTACACCGGATACGGCGAAACCTACCTCATCGGCATGCTGATGAACACGGCAAACGACTATTTGGAATACATTGAAAAATATTTCCCCGGGCGGCCTCTCGAACACCTCACGCAGTTCTCCGCCCTGCTGAACGCCCTGCTCACGCAGACCGATCTCAATTTCTGACGGGATCGGCCGAAAGCGCCCGGCAGGCAACCGGCAATTTCCTCCAAAATAAAAGAGCGGAACTTTTGAAAAGTTCCGCTCTTTTTTCATGCTTTTTTAATCAATGCTCCATTCTGCAGCATGCTCCGTACCTAAAAAATGCGGATTTCCGAGCAGACAGTCTCCCGCGCACGTCAGACGGTCTTTTCGGGATAACAGCCCAGCAGCGTAAAGCGGTCGGGGCTGGATTCAAATTCGGTCAGCAGCGCGGCGACGCCCTCTTCCCTGACGTTCGCCTCTACGTCCAGATACAGCGACCATACGGAACCGTCTCCGTGCACGTCGCGCGTCTCCAGCTTGGTGATGTTGATTCCCATGGAATAAAACTTGGAAAGCACCGCGTTCAGCGCGCCGGGGCGGTTCTGAAGGGACATGATGAAGCTGATTTTGTCCGCATCCGGGAAAATCTGCAATTTTTTGGAAATGAGCAGGAACTTTCCCTGCTTTGTCTCGCACCGCGCGAGGATATAGCAGCCGTGTTTTGCAAGCAGATCGTAGCCGTCGTGCACGTACTCCGCCGCGCCCGCAGACGCGGCGACGACGCCGTAATCGCAAAGCCCCTTGTCGAGCGCGTCGAAGAGCTCGCCCGCGCCGTTCAGTTTCAGGCTGTCCGGCCAGGAAAACAGCGCCCTGACCGCGGGCTCCGCGCGGTCGTCCCCGTACGCGACCGTCGCTTTCCCGGGAAGAACGGCGCTCTCTTTCAGCACGTCCTCCAGGATCTTTCCCAGCGAACTCTGATAGACGAGCTCGTTCTGGAAAGAATAGCTCAGCGACATCATGGTGGAAAAGAGCGCCCGCGCGTAAGAGGAATACTCCTTGGGCACCCGCCCGGCGATGCGGTTTTCGACGTATTTTCTGCGCTCCTCCGATTCGACGGGCAGTTTGTTTTTCCGCTTTTCCTCCGCGATCAGCGCGGCGCAATTCATGCGCTCCACGAACAGATCGGCGATCTTGTCGTCAAGCGCGTCCATCTCCTTTCTGATCTCTTCAATCGTCATAGACAACCCCCTTTCCGCCCGCGGCGAAAAAGTAATCGATAAAACCGCCGGCGGCGTTTTGTATCTCCGTCACGCCGTCCGCGGCGGTAGCCGCCGCAATCAGATAGGCGGTGACGGCGGAATCCCCCGCCGCGTCCACGGCGGCGCCGCGCAGAGCGCCCGTCCCCGCAACCGTCAGCCCGTCTCCTTCCCGCGTCAGCCGCGCGCCCATCCGCGCCAGCGCGCGCTCCAGTACAGCCTGCGCGGGCACGCCGGTAAACTCCGTTTTTCCCGTCGAATAGCACGCCGCAACCAGTAGGCCGGGGAAGATTGCGGCCGCAGGCTTCTCGAACAAAGCGCCGCTCTGGCGCAGTTTCAGAAATCCCGCCCTGAGCTCCGTCAGTTCCGGAGAGGAAAACCGGGTGCGGACGATGCTCCCCACGATGTTTGCGGCGGCGACCGCCAAAGCGGTCTCTCCGTCCGTCACGGGCACGTCCAACGTCAGCCGGCAGGGAAAGATGTTCAGCTTCATGAAATCCCCAGTTTAATCAGCTCGCGGAACTTTTCCGTCTCCACGCGCATCAGCTTCGCCCTGCCGATCCTGTCCGCAAGCACCAGCCCGATGTAGTCGCCCGCGCGCTTTTTATCGGAGAGAACCGCCTCGTAGATCTCTTCCGCGGAATAGTCGCATTTGACGGGGAGCCCGTACTGCGTGAGCGCCTGTTCCAGCGCCGCCGCCATACCCTCCTGCAAAAAGAGATTTTCGGAAATTTTCGCGGAGATCACCATGCCGATCCCCACGCATTCCCCGTGCGACAGCGTAAAGTCGGAGAGCCGCTCGACGGCGTTCCCGAACGTATTGCCGAAGCCCAGGAGCAGGCTCTTTCCGGTCTCGTCTTCATCTCCTTTGACGAACTCGTATTTCAGGCGGATACAGCGCGCGACCATGTCTTCCAGATCGAACTGCCCCTCGACGAGGCGCGCAAACAGCTTCTTGTCGCCGACAAAGGCGTATTTGACCGCCTCCGCCATGCCCTGCATGAACACCGAACGCTTGAGTTCGGATAAGATTTTGGTATCCACGTACACGCCCACCGGTTGGCGGAATCCGCCGAGGAGGTTCTTGACGCCGTTCCCGTCGATGCCGATCTTCCCGCCGATCGCGGCGGCGATCGCCGCCGTCAGCGTAGTGGGGATGAACGCGTGGCGCGTACCGCGGTAATAGAGCAGCGCGGTCATCGCCGCGAGGTCCATCGCCACGCCGCCGCCCAGCCCGACGATGAGGTCGGACTTGGAAAAGAGCCCGTCCGAAAGCGCCGCGGCGAGCTGCTCCACCGTCTTTAAAGTCTTGGAGTTTTCTCCCTGCGCAAAGGGGAAGACGGAGGCCTCGAATCCCGCCGCCTCGAGCGACGTTTTTACGCGCCCGCCGAACAGCCCGGCGACCGCCTCGTCCGCGACGATCATGACCTTTCCCGGCTTTACGATGCCGCTCAGTTCTTCCCCCACGCGGTCAATGAGGTCGCTGTCCAGGACGACTTCGAACCGCTGGGAGAGATTGCATTTCATTCTTTTCATAATCCCTTTAATACTCCGTTTTTAACCGTGATTTTCGAATACTCAAACCCTTTCAGAACCGCGCTTTCCACAGAAGTGCAGGTCAGGATCGTCTGAATCCCCCCTACCTTAGCCATCAGCTTTCTCCTGCGGGATTTATCCAGCTCGCTCAGCACGTCGTCCAGGATCAGAATGGGATATTCCCCGAAGCGATCCCGGAAGATCTCCGTCTCCGCGAGTTTCAGCGACAGCGCGACCGTGCGCTGCTGCCCCTGCGAACCGTACAGCCTGACGTCTTCTCCGTTCAGAAAGATCTTCATATCGTCCCGATGGGGGCCGACCGTCGTAAAACCCAGGCGGAGGTCTTTCTCCGCCGCCCGGTGCAAATCCTTCAAAAAAGCCTCTCTTATTTCCTCTTCGCCGCCCCGGTATCCGCTCTCCGCGGAGAGTTTCAGCGCCTCCTTGCCGGACGAAATGAAGGCATGCGCCTCTTCCGCCAGCGGAGAGAGCTTTTCCAGAAGCTCGTTCCGCCGCGCTATGATCTTTGCTGCGTAAACGGAAAGCTGCTCGTCCCAGACGGACAGCGTTTCTCTCAGGTCGGACCTGCCGCTCTTCAAGAGGTTGTTTCTCTGGAAAAGGATCTTATTGTACTTCTGCAGCGCGTAAAAGTACTGCTTTGACATCTGCGACAGCGCGAGGTTCATAAAACGCCGCCGGTCTTCCGGGCTCTCCTGAACGAGCTTCAGCTCGCCGGGGTTGAAAAAAACCGAGTGGATGTTCCCGAACAGCTCTCCGATGCGGGGAACGGGCATCTCGTTGATGAAGATCGCCTTTTTGTCGTTCCGGAAGAGATCGATATGCACTTTGACCGGGCCGTACAGCGACTCCGCCGTCCCCTCCGTATAGCCGCTCTCCTCTCCCAGGCGGACGAGTTGCTTTTCGCGCGTCACGCGCGGAGAATAGCCCGTGCAGAGAAAAAAGATCGCCTCCGCGCAATTGGTCTTTCCCTGCGCGTTCGCCCCCGATAAAACGGTTACGCCGTCCGCGAACGATATTTCCGCTTCCGCGTAATTTCTGAAATTTTTTAAGCGCAAGGTCTTAATCCGCATATTCAAAAACGATTCCGATTGACTTTTTTCGCGTTTTGTATTATCATAAATACTACCGGGACAGCCGCCGGACGCAAAAAGGGAACCCTGCCGCGCGGCGGCAACTGCCCTATTATTGATTATACCATATCAGGGGACACAAAAGCAAGACCCGGAGGGGAATTTATGGAATACTTTGAAATTTTATGGAACAACGCGCTGGGAGAACTGGAAAAAACCGTCTCTTCCATCTCGTACGCGACGTTTATCGAAACCATCACGCCCATCGACATTCAGAACAACAAACTGATTCTGATGACCCCGAGCGAACACTTTGCCAACGCGGTCAACGGCAGGCTGGGCGACAAGGTGCGCGACGCGCTCGCCCGCACGAACAGCGGCATCACCGATTTTTCCCTCTTCATCGGGGACAAAAAGGAAAAATACTTCGAGGAGAAAAACGAGCGGCTCTCCTCCGACCTCCCCTCTTCGCCCATCGACCCCAAGCTGACGTTCGACAGCTTCGTGGTGGGCGACTCCAACCGCTTTATCTGCGCGGCGGCGAAGGCCGTTGCGGAAGCGCCCGGCGAGGCGTATAACCCCCTCTTTATCTACGGCGGCACGGGGCTGGGAAAAACGCACATCTTGATGGCGATCGCGAACTACATCAAGATCCACAACCCGTCCGTCAACGTGGTATACGCGACCTGCGAGCAGTTCACCAATCAGCTGATCGAGTCCATCTCCCGCGGGAAGAACGACGGCGCGGCGTTCCGCAGCAAATACCGGAACGTGGACGTTTTATTGCTGGACGACGTGCAGTTCCTCGCCAAAAAGCCGGGCACGCAGATGGAATTTTTCCACACTTTCAACGAACTGGTGCTGCACAACAAGCAGATCGTGCTCACCTCAGACCGCTCCCCCAAGGAGATCGAGGTGCTGGAAGACCGCCTGCGCACCCGCTTCGAGGGAGGGCTCCTCGCGGACGTGCAGCCCCCCGACATGGAGACCAGGATCGCCATCTTGAAGCGCAAGGCGGAAGAGCGCAAATGTATGATCGACATGGGGGTGCTGACCTACCTCGCGGAAAATTCCGAGGAGGATATCCGCACCCTGATCGGCAAGCTCACGAAGGTGATTTTCGCCTCCAAGCTGCACGAAAAGCCCATCACCGTCGAACTCGCGCGCGAAGCGCTCAAAGAGAGCATCGCCTCTTCGCAGGAGGAAATCGAGGTGGACGACATCATTAAGTGCACCTGCGACTTCTTCCACATCTCCAAGAGCGACCTTCTGGGAAAAAAGAAAAACAAGGAATTCGTCGAGCCGCGGCAGATCTGCATCTATCTCATCACCGACCTCATGAGTCTGCCTCTGATGACCATCGGGCAGAAAATGGGCGGCAGAGACCACACGACGGTCATCTATGCGCGCGACAAGGTCGCGGAGCTCATCAATACCAACCCGCGCGTGGCAACGCAGGTGGACGACCTCAAGAACATGCTGCTGAAAAAATAAACAGGGAGAACGGGCGGGAACGCCCGTTTTGACGCTCTATGAACACCGAAGGAACATTCGACGCAATCGTCGTCGGCGCGGGGCACGCGGGTGCGGAAGCGGCGCTCGCCCTCGCCCGCCTGGGGCACAAGACCGCCCTTTTGACGCTCAATCTGGACAGCATCGCCTTCATGGCGTGCAACCCCTCCGTCGGCGGAACGGCGAAGGGGCATTTGGTGCGCGAAATCGACGCGCTGGGCGGAGAGATGGGCGTGAACGCGGACAAGGCCTGCCTGCAAATCCGCATGCTGAACCGCGGCAAGGGCGCGGCGGTGCACAGCCTCCGGGGGCAGGAGGACAAATTCCGCTACCACGCGCTGATGAAACAGACGCTGGAGAATACGCCGAACCTGCGCATTCTGCAGGGCGAGGCCACGGCGATTCTGACCGAGAACGGAAAAACGGCGGGCATTTTAACCGCGTACGGCAGCGCGGTCTTCGCGCCCGCCGTCGTGCTGGCGACGGGCGTCTATCTGAACGGCTCCGTCATCGCGGGGGAATGGAAGAAAAGCGCGGGGCCGAACGGTTTTGCCGCGGCGAACGATCTGACGGCGAGCCTTCTGGAGCTCGGCTTTTCGGTGCGCCGCTTCAAGACGGGCACGCCCGCCCGCGTGGACGCGCGCACCATCGACTTTTCCAAATGCGAGATTCAGGAGGGCGAGACCGATCTCTACCCCTTCTCCTATCTCACCGAACGCGTCCCGCAAAAGCAGATTCCCTGCTATCTCACCTACACCAACGAGAGAACGCACGAGATCATCCGTGCGAACCTGCACCGCTCCCCGCTCTACGCGGGCGTCATCCGCGGGACGGGGCCGCGCTACTGCCCCTCCATCGAGGATAAAGTCGTGCGCTTTGCGGACAAAGCCCGCCATCAGCTCTTTCTGGAGCCCGAGGGGGAGAACACCAATGAAATTTACGTGCAGGGCATGTCCTCTTCCCTCCCGCACGACGTACAGCGGGAAATGTACCGCACGGTCGCCGGGCTGGAGCACTGCGAGATCATGCGGTACGCGTACGCGATCGAATACGACTGCATCGATTCTCTGGACTTAAAGCCCACGCTGGAATATAAAAAACTGCCGGGGCTCTTCTGCGCGGGACAGATCAACGGGACCTCCGGCTATGAGGAGGCGGCCGCGCAGGGGCTGATCGCGGGCGTTAACGCCGCGATGTATCTCGAGGGCAGGGAGGGCGTCGTCCTGCAGCGCGATCAGGCGTATACGGGCGTGCTGATCGACGACCTCGTCACCAAGGGAACCAACGAGCCCTACCGCATCATGACCTCCCGCGCCGAACACCGGATTCTCTTACGGCAGGACAACGCGGATTTCCGCCTGACCGAGCTGGGACGGCGCATCGGGCTGGTGACGGACGAACGGTACGAGCGCTTTCTCCGCCGCCGCGCGCTGCTGGCGCAGGCGGAGGCGGAGAGCCGGGAGATCCTCTCTCCCAAGATCTGCGGCGAATTTCTGAAAGAACGGGGCAGCGAAACGCTCTGCGGCGGCGTATCTTACCGGGATATGATCAAGCGGGGCATCTCCGTCAGGGAAATCGGCGCGGCGTTCGGCGCGTTTCAGGGCTATCCGCCGGACATTTTGGAGACGCTGGAGACGGGCGCGCGCTACGAGGGATATTTACAGAAGGAATACGAGCAGGTAGAACGGGCGAAAAAGCTGGAGGAAAAAACGCTCCCCCCCGACATCGACTATCTTGCCATCGACGGCCTCCGCCTGGAAGCGCGACAGAAACTGGACAAAGTCCGCCCGGCGAATCTCGGGCAGGCGGGGCGGATCTCGGGCGTCAACCCCGCGGACATCGCGGTGCTGATGGTCTATCTGGCAAAAAAATAAAAGGGCGGATGCCCTTTTATTTTTTACTCTTCTATGCACTCTATTGTTGAAAAAGCCTCTATCATCGTCGGATTGTCTTTTGTTAATCTTTTTATTGTAAGCTTATCCGTTTTATCGTTTGCCAACCTTAACTGGTTGATTGAGCTTAATAGCGAATTTTTTATTTTATTTAAATGAGAGATCGTTTTATCAATTTCATCAATTGCGGTTTCAAAATGATTCTTTGCCGAATTATAATTTTTTGAAAACTTCTCTTTAAATTCTTTTAATTTATCTTCAAAATTTTTTATATCAATACTTTGATTTTGTATAACCCCCAATTCTTTTTTATAAGGAAGGATATTTAACGCCAAATTACGAATCAGCGTTATAATCGGAATAAAAAATTGAGGACGCACGACATACATTTTTTCATACTTGTGGGAAACATCTACAATACCGGAATTATAAAGTTCATCCTCTGCCTCTAACATCGTCACCAAAACAGCATATTCACACTTTTTTTCTCTTCTGTCTTTATCCAGTTCTTTAAAAAATCTTTGTTTTTCTTTTTGTTAGCAGTCGTATCGTTTTCATTTTTCATTTCAAACATGATAGACACCACTTCGTCGCCATTCTCGTCGTAGTCCCGAAATATATAGTCACCTTTACTGCCGGTTTTTATATCATTATCCTTTTCAAAATAAGCATGCGGAAACCCCATAGCACGTAATTTATTAAATTCTATCTCACAATGACGCTCCAAAGTTTCACCGAGCAATTTAATAGTTTGTCTCGATTTAAAATTACGATAATATTCTATTTCTTGTTCCAACTCCTGTTTCTCTTTTTCGTGTTCTCCTTTTAAACACTCCATCTCTAATTCTTTTTCAAGTTCCAGTGTATGTTTTTCACTCTCTAATTTAATATTTTTTTGTTTTTCATCATTAATTCTTTCAAATAATTTCCCCTAACTTTGAAAAGGTCTGCTTCTTTTTCCTTTTCAAAATCTTCGACCTTTTTTTTCAGTTCTGTTATTCGCTCATCTTTTTCTTCTAACTTCTTATGAATTTCTTGCGTTTTTTCCAACTCTTTCAGTTTTAATTCATTATCTTTTTTTTCCTCAATTTCGGCAGCTCTTTTGTCTAATTCTCTCTGAAAAGCATCGTCTCGTACTTGCTTTAAAATAGCCGCATAACTTGCTTCGTCTACCTGAAACAATCTACCGCAGTTAGGACACTTAATTTCATTCATCTTTTTCCTCTTTTAACTCCTTTTATAATAAAAAATGCGCCTCATCAAGAGACGCACGAAAAACGCATCTCTCAATGTTGCTACATATCTTGCCCTATGCAAGGATAGAGAGAATACATTTTTACCAACAGGCAGTATTCTCCTTGCAAAGGGATATTAAGATGTGTAGCAGAATTATTTTACCAATAAAATTATCAATTATTTTTAATTAAAATAACATAAATTTTCTTCGCCAAAAAACCGTTTCCATAGCGGTTTCCTGATAAAAAAGGCGGGCAGCCGGCTGATAACCTGCTGCCCGTGTAATGATAAAAGCATTCAATCATTCCTTTTCGTAAATTGCCAAAATTTCGGCGATGTACGCCGTGTGATAATCCTTCTTCGGGTACCACTTCCCGTCCGCAGAGGGATCGTCGAACCGCGCCGGATCGAGATCCGCGTGCGCGAGCTTTCTGCATACGAAAACCGTCTTCGCCTCCGCATAGGCGACCGTTCCGTCCACTGCGAGGGGCGTTAAATGCGCCTCCCCGTCCTTGTCGCAGTCCCTTCCCGATTTTGTGCCGAACAGATTGAGTGCGGGGCGGTATTCCTCTGAAAAGACCGACAGCGTAAAGAGATCGCTTCCGTCCACAAATTCCTTGGTGTAGCGCGTCGGACGGATATAGACGGTCACGGCGGGTTTTCCCCAGAAAACGCCCATATTCCCCCAGCTCGCCGTCATGCCGTTGTGCCGCTGCGGCGTTCCGGCGGCGACGATCAGCCACTCCTTTCCGATCACCGTAAAGGGATTACCCGTATATGCCTCCGGCGAGACGAGGCGATAGCCCTTCATCGGATGACCTCCAGCCCGCCCATGAAGGGACGGAGCACTTCGGGAACGGTGACCGAACCGTCCTCGTTCTGATACTGTTCGATGAGCGCGGGAAACACGCGGGAAGTGGCAAGCCCGCTGCCGTTCAGCGTATGGACGTAAGCGGGTTTTCCCGTTCTGCTGTCCCGATAGCGCGTGTTGTTTCTGCGCGCCTGATAATCCCCCGCGTTGGAGACGGAAGAGACCTCCTTGTAGATGCCCATGGAGGGGATCCAGATCTCGATATCGTACGTGCGCTTCATGGAAGCGGAGCAGTCCCCCGCCGCCAGCTTGGAGACGCGGTAATGCAGCCCCAGCTTTTCCACCAGAGAAGACGCTTTCTTTACCAGCTCCTCAAACGCTTCCGCCGAGCGCGCGGGGTGAGCGTACTGCACCATCTCCACCTTGTTGAACTGGTGCCCGCGGATCATGCCGCGCTCCTCTGCGCGGTAGGAGCCCGCCTCTTTGCGGTAGCAGGGCGTATAGGCAAACAGCTTCATGGGCAGGCTGGCTTCTTCCAAAATCTCGCCCGCATACAGATTGACGAGCGCCGTCTCCGCCGTGGGAAGCATAAAGCGGTTCTTCTCGCGGTCGGCGTCGACGTCCAGCCAATAGACTTCGTCCGAAAATTTCGGGAACTGCCCCGCGCCCAGGCCGCAGCCGTAGCCCAGCTGGTGGGGCGGCAGGATAAATTCGTAACCGTCCTTTAAGTGTTCGGAAATAAAGAAATTCAAAAGCGCCCACTCCAGCTGCGCCCCTTTGCCGCGGTACAGCCAGAAGCCGTTGCCGGAGATCTTCACGCCGCGCGGATAGTCGATGATCCCCAGCGCCGTGCAGAGATCGACGTGATTTTTCGGTTCAAAGGTAAATTCGGGTTTCTGCCCGACCACCTTCACCACCTCGTTGTTCTCCTTGCCGCCGCCCTTTAAGTCATCGTCCGGCAGGTTGGGAAGCGCGATCAGAAAATCGTAGATCTCCGCCGCCAGGGCGTTCACTTCCCGCTCGTCCTCCGCGATGGCGTCGCCCAGCGCGCGCATCTCCTCAAAGATGGGCTCGACGGGTTTCCCCTCCTTTTTGAGTTTGGGGATCTCTGCGGAAACGCGGTTCCGCTCCGCCTTTGCCTTTTCCAGCTCCGTCTGCTTCGCTCTGCGAAGCGCGTCCTTTTCCAGCACCGCCGAAAAGTCGAACGCATACCCCTTTTTCTCCAATGCCGCGGCGACCTTCGCCGGGTCTTCCTGAATGAGTTTGATATCGATCATACCGTTTACTCCTACTTACACATAACTGATATACTGACTCTATTATAGTAGTTTGGCGCCGAAAAAGCAAACGATTGGAAAAACGGAAAAAATTTTTCAAAATTTTTTTTCAAATTACGCGCGTTTGCTTGATATATTCTTTCAAAATTGTTAAAATACTTTTAACAAACGAGAGGAATTGCTATGAAGAAATCGAGAATTGAAAAAATCAAGGAGCTGATCGAGAAAAACGGAAAGGTCAGCTATGACGAGCTGGCCGCCCTGATGCCCAATTACTCGGAGATGACCTTGCGCAGGGATCTCTGCGCACTGGAAAACGAGGGGCTCATCATCCGCGTCCGCGGGGGCGCGGTTTCCTTAAACGAACTCTCCAAAAAGACGGAAGAACAGTTTTCCGCGCGGGTGGGGTTCAACATCGGGGAAAAGAAGGAGATCGCGGCGAAGGCGATCGAGCTCATCGACGCGACTAACTCCCTGTTCGTGGACAGCGGCTCCACCACTTTGTACTTCGCGAAGCAGCTCCCCAACATCAACTACTTCATCGTGACCAACGGGCTCAATATCGCGACCGAGCTTTTAAAAAAGAGCATGATGATGGTGACGGTGATCGGCGGGGACGTTTCGCGGAACAATCTGGCGACCGTCGGCAAGGCGAGCCTCGACTGGCTGGACCGCATCAACATCGATACGGCAGTGATGACGACCACCGCATATAATGACAGTACGGGCTTCACCTGCGGCTCCCAGCCGGAGGCGGAAATCAAAGCCGCGGTCATCCGGAAGGCGAAACGCGTCATCATGCTGTTGGACGGCTCCAAAGTGGACCGCACCATGCCCTACACGTTCGCCTATCCGAGAGAGATCGACATCATCGTCGTGGACGCCAACTTCCCCAAAGAGAAGATCGCCGCGTTCAAGGCGGAAGGCGTCGAGGTGGTCTGACGGCAGGAGGAATATGTTTTTTAAAAATATGCGTCTGGACATTGCCGCCGCCAAACAGAACGACCCCGCGGCGCGCAACAAGTTCGAGATCTGGCTGACGTATGCGGGCGTCAAAGCGCTTTCGTGGCACCGCGCCGCGCGCTTTTTTCACCGCATGCATCTGAAATTGCTCGCGCGCATGCTCTCGCAGTTCGCGCGCTGGCTGACCGGGATCGAAATACACCCCGCCGCCAGGATCGAGGGGGGCGTGTTCATCGACCACGGCGCGGGCGTCGTCATCGGCGAGACCGCGGAAGTGGAGACGGGCGTCGTCATCTACCAGGGCGTGACGCTGGGCGGCTCCGGCAAGGAGGAAGGGAAACGCCACCCGACCATAAAGAAAGGCACCGTGATCGGCGCGGGCGCCAAAATTCTGGGCGGCTTCACGGTGGGCGAATACAGCAAGATCGGCGCGGGCGCCGTCGTGCTGAAAGAGGTTCCCCCGCACGCCACCGTGGTGGGTGTGCCCGGCAAGGTCGTGCGCGTTGCGGACGAAAAGCTGCCGTGCGATCTGAAACAGGACCAGTGCGACCCCCTGATGGAGGAAGTATGCAGGCTGCGCGATAAGGTCTTCAAACTGGAAGAGGAGCTCGCGCGCATGAAACAGGACGAAGAGAAACGATGAAAATTTACAATACACTGACCAGACAGAAGGAGGAGTTTATCCCCCTCGACGGAAACAAGGTAAAGATGTACGCCTGCGGGATCACGGTATCCGGCGAGGCGCATATCGGGCACGCGTTTCAGGCGCTCATCTACGACGTGATGCGCAAATACCTCGAAAAGAAGGGCTATTCCGTCACCTATGCCCGCAATTATACGGACGTAGACGACAAGATCATCGCAAAATCCCGCGAAACGGGCATTCCCGCGGACGTTTACGCGGCGGATATGATCCGAAAGATCGACGCCGAAATGCACCGCTTTCAGGTGGACGATCCCACGGTGTGGCTGAAGGCGACGGGAAATATCGAAAATATCGTGGACTTTATTTCCCGGCTGATCGAGAAGGGGCACGCCTACGCCACCGAAAAGGGCGACGTCTATTTTTCGGTGGAATCCTTCCCCGCTTACGGGCAGCTCTCCAACCGCAACCTGGAGGACGCCATCAGCGGCGTGCGCATCGACAGCGACGAAAACAAGCGGAATGCCCTGGATTTTGCCCTCTGGAAGAGCGCGAAGGAGGGCGAGATCTGTTGGGATTCTCCCTGGGGAAAGGGCCGCCCCGGCTGGCACATCGAATGCTCCGCGATGAACCGCGCGGCGTTCGGCGATCAGATCGACCTGCACGGCGGCGGAAGAGACCTCATTTTCCCGCATCACGAAAACGAGATCGCGCAGACGGAGGCCCTCACGGGCAAGCGCTTTGCGAAATACTGGACGCACAACGGGCTCATCAAGGTAAACGGACAGAAAATGAGCAAATCGCTCGGCAATTCGCTGCTCCTGTCCGATCTTTTGGACCGCTATTCGGAGGAATCTCTGAAATTCGCGCTGCTCTCCAACAACTACCGGAACGACGTCAACGTGACGGACGATCTGTTCCCCGCGGCAGAGCGGCATCTCGCGGATTTCTACCGCGTATTTCTGGAGGCGGAGCAGGCGGGGCTTTGCCCGGAGGGAGGAAACGAAGCCATCGACGCGGCGTTCGACGCCGCGATGGACGACGACTTCAACACCGCGCGCGCCCTCTCCGACCTGTTCGGGTATTTTAAGGAAATCCGCGCGAAGATCAAAGCGGGCGACCGTTCCGCGGCGGACGACCTCAATCAGATCCGAAAGACCTACGGGCTTTTAGGCTTGTTCCGCACCGATCCCGCAACGTTTTTAAAAGGCTGCGAAACCCGGCGGCCGAAGGAAGCGATCCCCCCCGAAGTCATCGCCCTCGCCGAAGAGCGGCTCGCCGCGCGCAGGGAGAAAAACTGGGCGAAATCGGACGAACTGAGAGACAAAATCGCCGCAGCCGGCTATACGGTCAAGGACGGCAAGGACGGCTATACATTGGAAAATAAGCAGAGGTAAACCATGAATCGACTGACCAGTGAAGAATTGAGAGAGAAATTTTTGAAATTTTACGAGAGCAAGGGGCACCATATCATCCCCTCCGCCTCTCTGATTCCCGAAAACGACCCGACCGTGCTCTTTACGACGGCGGGAATGCACCCCCTCGTCCCCTATCTTTTGGGACAGAAGCACCCCGAGGGCACCCGCCTGACGGACGTGCAGAAATGCGTACGCACGGGCGACATCGACGAAGTGGGAGACGATTCCCACCTGACCTTTTTTGAAATGCTGGGGCACTGGAGCCTGGGAGACTACTTCAAGGAGGACGCCATCCGCTGGAGCTTCGAGTTTCTGACGAGCCCGGACTGCCTGGGAATCCCCGTCGAAAAGCTCGCCGTCAGCGTGTTTGCCGGCGACGAAACCGCCCCGCGCGACGAGGAGAGCGCGCGCATCTGGGAGGAATGCGGCATCCCCAGGGATAAAATCTTCTTCCTGCCCCGCAAGAATAACTGGTGGGGTCCCGCCGGGCTCACCGGCCCCTGCGGTCCGGACACCGAGATGTTCATCGACCGCGGCTACGAAAAATGCTCGGAGGACTGCTCCCCCGCCTGCGACTGCGGCAAATACATCGAGATCTGGAACGACGTATTTATGCAGTATTTCAAGAACGCGGAGGGCAAATACGAGCCGCTGAAACAGAAGAACGTGGATACCGGCATGGGGCTGGACCGCACGGTCTGCATCCTGAACGGCGTCAGGAGCGTGTACGACACCGACCTGTTCACCGCGGCCAGGGCGAAGCTGGAAGAACTCACGGGGAAAAGCTACGACGAGTCGCCCGAGATCAGAAAGGCGTTCCGCATCGTGCTCGATCACATCCGCACGGCGACCTTTATGATCGGCGACCCCAAGGGCATCACGCCCTCCAACGTCGACCAGGGCTATGTTTTGAGGAGAATCATCCGCAGGGCCGTCCGCTACGGCCGCCAGCTGGAGCTGGCGGAGGGGAATCTCTCCGTCATCGCCCGGTGCTTCATCGAAAAATACGAACGCATCTACCCCGAGCTTTCCGAAAATGCGGAAAAGATCAAAGAGGAGCTGGACAAAGAGGAGAAGAAGTTTTCCAAAGCGCTCGTCGGCGGATTAAAGGAATTTGAACGCGTCGTACGCAAACTGAGCGGCGACGTCATCGACGGAGCCGCCGCTTTCCGCCTGTACGACACCTTCGGCTTCCCCATTGAAATCACGGAGGAGCTCGCGAAAGAAAAGGCGATCAAGGTGGACAGGCAGGGTTTTGAAGAGGCCTTCAGGGCGCATCAGGCAAAATCGCACGCGGGCAGCGAACAGCGCTTCAAGTGCGGGCTCGCGGATACGGAGGCGCTGACCGTCAATCTGCATACGGCGACGCATCTCCTGCACGCGGCGCTCAAAAAAGTGCTTTCCCCCGACGTCAATCAGCGCGGCTCCAACATTACGACCGAGCGGCTGCGCTTCGACTTTAACTTTGACCGCCCGTTGACGCAGGAGGAAATCGCACGGGTGGAAGCGCTCGTCAACGAACAGATCGCGAAGAAAATCCCCGTGGTCCGCGAAGAAATGACGGTGGAAGAGGCCAAGGCCGCCGGCGCGGTCGGGCTGTTCGCCAACAAGTACGGCGACCGCGTCACCGTCTACACCATAGGGGATTTCTCCAAGGAAATCTGCGGCGGCCCCCACGCGGCGAATACGGGCGACCTCGGGAAATTCGTCATCACCAAGGAGCAGAGCTCGTCCGCCGGCGTGCGCCGCATCAAGGCGGAGCTCCGCCCGCAGAGCGAAAGCGCGGACGGAAAGGAAAATTGAAAGAAGAGGAGACAGCAATGAGAACTCTGACGCTGACCAGAAAAAAGAGCTTTGTCGGCTGCACCTGCGCAGTCATGATCTACCTCTACTGTCCGCAGGAGGAGGCGACCGAATATCTCGGCAATATCCCCTGCAAAAAAGTGGGCGAACTGAAAAACGGTCAGTCCGCTTCCTATGAGATCGGAGAGGATGCGACCGTCGTCTTCGTGGCGCTCTCCCGTTCGACCCCGCGCATTTTTTACGTCAGATACAGCGTACCCGCGGGAACGGAAAACGTCGCGCTTATGACAAAGCCGAAGTTCAATCCGCTTGCCGGCAATCCCTTTTCCATCTATCCCGCAGAATAACGGATGAAATTGGTTGTCAAAGCGTTCGGAGAACTCACCGCGCGCGAGCTGCTCGCCCTTTTAAAAGCGCGGACGGCAGTGTTTATCGTCGAACAGAACTGCCCCTATCAGGACATCGACGGGTGGGACGAGTGCGCGCTCCACGTATTTTACGAGGACGGCGGCAATGTGCAGGCTTATCTGCGCGTCCTGCCCCCGCATACGGTGTTCGATCTCCCATCGCTCGGGCGGATTCTCACCGTCAGGCGGGGATGCGGGTTGGGCGCCGCCATCGTGAAAGAGGGGCTGCGCGTCATCGCCGAGCGCTACGGCGATGCGCCCGTCAAAATCAAAGCGCAGTTATACGCCGCGGGATTTTACGAAAAGCTGGGCTTTGTCCCCTGTTCCGCGGAATTTCCGGAAGACGGCATCCCGCATATCGAGATGATTCGGGATCCCGGCGTATCCGATAACACCGAGAAAAAAACGAACGAACTCACATGAAAGAACTCATCCGCATCGTCAAATTCGTCCTGATCTCCGCCTCGGCGGGGATTATTCAGACGGTTTCGTTTACCCTGATGAACGAGGTGGGAAAGTGGGATTACTGGCTTTCCTATCTCATCGCACTGGCGCTGTCCGTCGTGTGGAATTTTACCATCAACCGAAAAGCCACCTTCCGAACGGACGCCAATTACGGCGCAGCCATGCTGAAAGTGCTGGGATATTACTGCGTCTTCACACCGCTCTCCGTCTGGGGCGGCGCCGCGCTGGAGGGAATCAGCTGGAACGAATACCTCGTACTCGCAATCTCCATGGTGCTGAACATGGCGACTGAATTTCTCTTTCTGCGTTACGTCGTTTACCGCGGAAAGACGGACAACGCCGTCAAGCAGAAAACGCCTTCGGGCGTAGGGGAATCTTCTGCCGAAGGCGAATTGCCCGATCAGCCCGTTTGACCGAAAAATCAGCAGCTTCCCCTGTATCATGCATGTGCCGCCGCGGCGGCAAAGGAGCCGAATTGCCTTCCGACCATAATTATTTACAGTTCATCCTGGAGCAACTGTCCGATCCGGACGTATCTTACCGCGCCATGATGGGAGAGTTTATCCTCTATTGCCGCGGAAAAATCGCAGGCGGTATTTACGACAACAGACTGCTCGTAAAACCGCTGCCTTCCGCTGCGGCGTTGCTTCCCGCCGCTCCGCGGGTAAAGCCCTATGAAGGCGCGAAAGAAATGCTCCTCGTGGAAGCGGTGGACGACAGCGCCTTTCTTAAAGAGCTGTTTGCAAACATAGCGGACGAAGCGCCGGCAAAAAGGAAAAAAGGGCGCTTTGCCGCACCCATCCGAACCGAATGAATCAAAACCCGCCGGCAAAACCGGCGGGTTTTTTCTTTTTCGGGCACAGCTCCGGCCGCGGCGCATCCCCTGCTTCTCTTCAACGGAACTGTTCTGCGCGGGCGCTTCTTCGTTGCGAAAAAGCATTTTTTCGGGAGAAGAATTTTTTTGCTGCGCGGCACCTCCTTATCGCAACCGCAAATGTAAAAAATAAAAGCTCTGCCTGCGAGGCGTGCGCGATCTTTCTTGTTCTGAAATTGGCGTCAAAAATGAGGGGCTTCCTCCCCTTTTCTGCTTATTCTCCGCTCAGCGCGAGAATTTGCCCGGCGATCTCTTCGGGCGTTCTCCCCTCCGTATCGATCAGGCGGTTTCCGCGCTTGGCAAAAAGCGGGAGATACCGCGGGGCGCGCGCCAAAATTTCCGCCGCGCGTACGCCCTCTCTCACGTCCTTCTGCAGGCGGAAACGCAGCGTCTCTTCCCCGCAGATCAGGGAAAAGGAGAAAACTTTACACGCGGTCAGATCCAGTCCCTCCAGTACGGAGCGCTCGACGGCATCCGCGTGCATCACCCAGCAAAACACGATGTTTTCCACCGCAGGGCTTTTCAGAAAATTCCCGAGCAGCGCGCGGATATTCGCGCGCGCCAGCCGCTTGGTCTCCTCGTTGACCACAAACGGGTGCAGATCCCAGCACCAATCGCCGTCCAGAAAAGCGCTGCGCTCCAGTTTCATCTTGAGCCGTTTTCCGACTGCGCTCTTTCCCACGCCCGGCGGGCCGCTCAGCAGAATCAGCCGCTTCATCGCTCGATATACTGCGCCCCGCAATAGGGACAAGTCGCTCCCTTTTCCGTGACGGTCAGATTTCCCCCGCAATTCGGGCATTTTCCGACGCGCTCCACCGTGCGCGGCGAAAGCGGCGAGAGGATTTTCCCGTCGAACGAATATCCCGTGAGATAGCGGCGCGCAATCATATCAGAGATGTTTTTCTTCACTTCTTCTTCCTTTCTCCCCAGCGTCTGCGCGATCCGATGCGTTTCATAAAGCCCGTCTTCCACCGCGCCCGCGATCGCCCTGAGCGGGAAATAAGAACCGTACCGCACCCAGACCATGGGCATACCGTAAAATCCCGCCACGGTAAAGACGATGCCGAACGTCATCAGCACATATCTCTGCCCCGTCGCGCCAAAAATGATCATCAAGATGCCCGCGGGCAGCGCGACCGAAAGCAGAATTGCCGCCAGAAGACAGCGGCGCATGGACTTTTTCAGACTCTTTGCTTGTTTCATTGCAATACCTCGCTATTATGATACAACAGAATCCCCAAAAAGAAAAGTAAAAAAGCAAAACGGAAAAAAATTTTTTAAATTTGACGAAGAAACCCCTTGATTTCTTGACAAATTACGGCGAACTTTATATAATAGAAAGGCTATGAAAGCGAATGCGCCGTTAGCTAAGCTGGATATAGCGTCGGTCTACGGAACCGAAGGCCAGAGGTTCGAATCCCCTACGGCGCGCCATAAAACACAATATATTGTAGTTTTTTTTGAAAAATGCCTTGCAATATATTGTGTTTTATTTTTTGTCTTCGGGGATTTTCGGGAACGGAACTTCAAAAATAAGCCGCTCTGCCTGCTCTTGCATAGATTCTGCGTATCAACTCTTGCCGGCAGGTATTGCAAGCTGCGCGCCGTCCATATTTTTACAATTTCATCACTGATGCCGCATTCTTTCGCTTGTGTCGTAAATGTATGCCTTAACTCCTTCTGTGTATCCCCTTTCATTGACAAAATTCCGTCGTATACGATCTGCACATTTTTTCCTTTTTTCGCTTTTTACCCTATCCTAATAGGGAAGCAATTTTGGAAACATCGGAAAAGCCGCGAGAACTGCCGCCCGTTTTTGCCTGCTTTTTACAGATCATTTTCTTTGCTTATAGCTGCCATTATTTCCGGAAAAATCAAATCCCCGCCAACCTTGGCGGGGATTTCAATGTTTTTCAATCAGCTGTAAATGAACGGATTATATCTATTACCACGGATTTCTTCGTATCGGGGACTTTTTCAAAAAGCGATAAAAGCTCGATCTGCTGCGGCGACAGGTTGTCCAAATCAATATCATTATAAAAAGTTGCGAGAGAGATCTGAAACGCTGCGCAAATATCCTCAATAGAATTGCGGGACGGCGTAAAATGGTTCTCGTTGAACCAGCCATACACGGTCGCTTCCGAAATACCAGCTTCGTGCGCAAGTTTATACAATGTCCAATTCCTTTCTTTGCAAAGCTGCAAAATTCTCTGATGAATGTCCACGCCAAACAATCTCCTTCCTATGGCTACTTTTATATTTTACACTACGGGCAGCCTTAATATACAACGGCTAATATTTGTAATATACTTTGATTAGTCGTTGTATTCTCTTTCATTTTCTCTTAAAATATGCTATAATATACTCACATATCTTTTGAGGATGAGTAAAGGAGAGTGTTTTGGCAATTTGCGCATTTTTCGGACATCGGAATTTTCCATATAGTGAATATACGGATAGAATAACTGCTTGTATTGCAGAACTGATTGTAAAAAAGAGAGTAATACAATTCTATTCAGGTTTTCGTGGAAATTTCGATAGATTATGCGCTCAACTTGTTTACGACATAAAAGACTTACATCCACATATTGTAAGCACAATGGTATTATCCTATCACCCGCAACAAGATTTTATATTGCCCTCATGTTTTGACGATTCCGTTTATCTTCTCGATAAAAAAGTACCGGACCGATTTGCTATTTATTATACGAACAGAAAAATGGTTGATTTATCTGACTATATAATATCAGGCGTAATGTTAAATACAGGCGGTGCAGCAAGTGCTTGCAATTATGCCAAAAGCAAGAAGAAAGAAGTAATAAGCATTTTTTAATTGTTATTTCGGCAGCGCAACGGTCAAATTTTCTCTCGAAGCAACAGTATGTATGAGGTTGTAAAAAGCCGACTGCTGTTTCAGCTCGATCTCCCTTCAGCGCTTTGCCTGAAAAAAGGGAAAGGCATCGGAAATTTCCGATGCCTTTTTTCTATTTGCGGCCGTAAAGCCTGCGTTTTGTTGCTTTGCCGACACGGTGTAGATGCGCCGCATTAAAACGGGCGGTAATCGTTAAAACCTTCCGGATACTGCCAGCCGCACCGGCTCTCGCAGCCGCAGCGACAGCGGCGGTTGCACCCGCAGCTCCCGCATAAAACCGCAAGACAGCTCACCCAAAAACAGCATGGGGAGGGTTCGCAGCGGGAACGGCACGGGCGATCGCAGCAGAATTCGGAACGGATATATTCGAGGCTGATCGCATTCTGGACGATCAGGGTAGATACTTCGTTGCTGTATACGACTGCGCCGAACGCATCGGTCACGTTGGAAACGTTGGTGATCTCGCGCATAATCACACCACCCTGACGTCGAATTCCACCGTCACGCCGTTGCCGGGCGCCAGGTTGGGCAGCGTGAAGCCCGCCGCAGGATCATACGCGGGATAGGAGACGCCGTTGATCTTTACGCTGCCCGTGACGAACGTCGTTCCGACGGGGATATCGTCCGTAAAGACGATATTGATCTTATCCAGCGATCCCGTATTCGTCACGATTGAAGTATAATGCAGCAGTTCTCCGGAAATCGCATACGCCTTATCCACGCGCTTGACGACGGTCATACCCGTGGCGACCAGGGCGATCACGATGTCGTTGGTGTTCTCGGAGTAGGAAACGGGCCCGCGGATCGGGTCGTTCACCGTGTAGTTGAACGTGGCGTTGTTGGTGACGGAAACGTCCGTACGCGGGTTGTTCGCCAAAATCGAATAGGAAATCGTGGCGAGCCCGCCCGCGGGGATATCCAGAAGCGCGAAGCCGGCGTTCGGATCGTAGGACGGCTGGGAAACGCCGTTGACTGCGACGCTGCCCGCAACGTACGTCGCGCCGGTCGTCATGGTATCCTTGAAGTTGAGCGCCGTCAGCGCGGCGGTGGAGAGGTTGGTGATCACGACGGTCTGCCGCGCCGTCTCCCCCTCGCTCAGGAAAGTTTTGTCCGTGCTCTTGACCCGCGAGACCGAATAGGTCAGAACTTCCGTCTGAACGAGGTTGCTCGCCTGTTCGCCGCTGCGGGTGGTATGATCGGGTAATACGTAATCGAACGTTACGTTGGATTGGTTGACAATTATCATTTGTTTTTCTCCTGTTTCATTGATGATGACACTGAATGCAACCGCCGCGCTTTCCCCTGCCGCAAGGTCGGGAAGCGGAAATCCGGCGGCCGGGTCGTACGACGGATGGGAAACGCCGTTCACCGTCACCGAGCCGGGGACAAATGCCGTCCCCGCCGGAACGGGATCGCGGAAAACGAGATTGATCAGCGATCCGTTGCCGCCGTTGGTCACGACGGAAGTGTAGTTGATGGTTTCCCCGGCAGTCGCGAGCGCTTTGTCCGCGCTCTTTGCGACTGCGACGAGTTCTCCGTAAATATAGCAAGTCGCGATATTGGAAGTTTCAATCCCCCGCACCTCGTATCCGGGGAACGGCATGTAGGTGTACTCCGCCTGCGCGACGTTGAAGATGGGATTCTGCGGCGGGATCGCCCGGACGACCACCGTGAACGAGACGACTGCGGTCTCCCCCGGCTGCACCGGCCCGAAAGAGACGGGCAGCGCCCCGCCGTACGGCACGCCGTTGATCAGGACGTCCCCCACGAGTTCCGCTTCGTTGGGCAGCAGATCGACGAGCGTCACTTTCTCCGCGGGGATAGAACCCGAATTGTGAACGTCTACCGCATAGTGCACGGCGGCGAACGCCTTGTCGACCGTTTTGTTGAGCTCCAGATGCGCGCCCTCGCTGTCCACGGCGAACGCGATGCAGTTGGGGACATAGAGATCCCCGTTCGTCGTGAAGCGCATGGCGATCGTCGTCATGCCCGGAGAAAGCAGGGACGAAACGTCCACCGCCGTGATATCCCATCCCTGGCGGCAGGCAGTCGTGTTCGTTCCCGCCGCCGCGTTCGCGTTCCGCGCGCCGAACGTGCCGCTCGTATCCAACGTCCCCGAGGCGTTGTTGATCTGAGAAGCGAAAAAGTTGCTCACGGGATTGTTCGGCCCCGAGACCGGCGTAAGGGACGCCGTATTTTCTCCGAACAGCAGCTGATCGCCCGAGAGAACGGCGTCGCCCTCCTGCGCGGAGACAAACAGCCTTCCCGTGATCGGAAGATGATCGGGAATCAGAAAACCGGTCAGGGAAATATCCGTTCCGCCTGTATTCGGAGAAACCACCGTTCCCCCGCTCCACAGCGTAAGGTCGCGCAGCGGCTCTGCCAGGTTCTCGTAAACCACGGCGAGCGTCCAGCCCGCATGGTTGGTTTCGGACGTGCGCGCGTCCAGCGCCTCGATGAGCGCGGGGACGCGCTGCGTGCTGTACGTACCGCCGAGCGCGCCGGCGACGATGGAAGTGACGTCCGCGCTGCGCACGTAAAAGCCGACCGTGACCCCGCTTGTGGTGATGACAAAATTTTCCGCCGTCGCCGGATCGGGCGCCACGGTGTGCGCGCCGTCCGGCGCCGTAAAGAGTACGGACTGATTCAGAATGCCGGAAATGTCGTTGACGGTGGATCGATAAAGCCCGCCCCAGATCAGCTCCGCGTGCAGGATGCCGCTCCCGGCGGGGAGATTCAGCTGTGCGGAAGAGCCGTTCTGCGTATAATCCAGCGTGGTCCCCGGGGGGAAATTCCCCACCTGCAAAGAGAGATTCAGGCTGGTAAACGCGCCGATGGAGCCGAGCTGCCCGGGCGCATTGGCGTTTGCGCTCTTGCTCAGTCCCAGCGTATTGCCCGTCATGACGATGCCGCCGTTCCGGATATCCGTGTATCGTATCGAAATAGGCATGGAAATTACCTCAAAAAAAATTACATATTCCGCCGGCAGACGCCGGCGGCGATATGTAACGAAATAACCGATCAGATTCTCCTGTCTCTATATCATACGCGAAAGAGCACGGGAAGTGTGCGCGTTGCCCTTTTTCGGAAACAGTAAGAAAACAGTTGACAAAACAATACCCTATGGGGTATATTATAGGCGGAGGAACGAATCATGGAAGAAAACAGCTGCTGCAAAAAAAAGACCGTGCGGGAGGAGGCGGAAAAAAAGAAACTGCAAAACCGCCTGAACCGCATCGCCGGGCAGATCGCGGGGATTTCCCGCATGGTGGAAGAGGATCGCTACTGCGACGACATTCTGATCCAGCTTTCCGCCGTCAACAAATCGATCAAGAGCCTCGCCAACCATATTGTGGAAAATCACATGTACCGCTGCGTTTTAAGCGACATCGAAAAGGGGCATTATGAGATCATAGAGGAAGTCGTCAATCTGTTCAAGAGGTTTCAGTGATGGAGAAAATTACGCTGGGCGTTGAGGGCATGACCTGCAGCGCCTGTTCCAACGGGCTGGAAAAACACCTGAAAAAACAGCCGGGCGTGCTTGCGGCGAGCGTCAACCTCGTGATGGCGAACGCCTACGTCGAATACGACGAGAGCGTGCTCGACCAAAAAAAGATTGAAAAATTCATCAAAGACGCCGGGTTTAAGAGCACGGGGCTGTTCGATCTCGCCGGGGAAGGCGGCAGGGAGCGGGGAAAGAAAGCCCTTCTCATCGTATACAGCGTTCTCGCGGTGCTGCTGCTCTACGTCTCTATGGGGCACATGATCGGCATTCCCGTGCCCGCTTTTCTCAATATGCACGAGAATCCCGTCTCCTACACCTGTATCCTGCTGGGGCTGACGATTCCCTTCCTCGTTTACGGGGCGGATCTTTTCCGGAACGGCGTCAAAAATCTCGTGCATCTGGCGCCGAACATGGATACTTTGGTGACGCTGGGCGTGCTGGCGAGCCTCGGCTACAGCGTCTATTCCATGGTCATGATCTTCACGGGGCATCCCGCTTATGTGGATTCGCTCTACCTCGAATCGTGCGCGATCATCGTGTATTTCATCAAGCTGGGGAGACTGATCGACTCCGCCAACAAGAATAAAACCAAGCAGGCGATCAAAGATCTCGTCAGGATCACGCCCGGCTACGCTTACCGCAAGGAGGGCGAAGAAATCGCGCGCATCACCATCGACGAGGTGCGGGAGGGCGATCTGCTGGTATGCCGCGCGGGCGACAAGTTCGCGGTAGACGGAGAAGTCGTCTCCGGCAATTCGCACGTGGACGAATCCTTCATCACCGGCGAAAGCCGCCCCGCCGCCAAACAGCCGGGCAAAAAGGTCGTCGCGGGCAGTATCAATCTGGATGGCTACATCGAGTACCGCGCGGAAAAAATCGGCAGAGAATCCACCGTCTCCGAAATCGTGAAGATGGTCGTGGAAGCCACCAATACCAAGATGCCCATCGCGAAGCTCGCGGACGTCGTGAGCGGAATCTTCGTCCCCGTCGTAATGGGGATCGCGGCGGTCGTGTTTGTGCTTTACCTCTGCCTCGGACAGGGAATCAACGCCGCGCTGGAAACCTTTGTGACCGTGCTCGTGGTGGCATGTCCCTGCGCGCTGGGTCTCGCGACGCCGCTCGCCGTAGTGATCAGCGAGGGGCTGTGCGCGCGCCGCGGGATCCTCGTCAAAAAGAGCGAGACGCTGGAGATTGCGAACAAGATCGACACCGTCGTATTCGATAAAACCGGCACGCTCACTTACGGCAACCTGAAGATCGCGGCCGCCGTCAATTACAGCGGCATGAGCGACGACGAACTGCTGGCGCTCGCGGGCAGTATGGAGGCGCAGTCCTCCCACCCCATCGGCAGGGCGTTCGCCGAACGGATGAAGGAGAAAGGGCTGTCTCCCCTGCCCGTGACCGACTTTTGCAACGTGGCGGGCAAGGGAATCACCGGCAGAATAGACGGCGACGAACTGATTCTGGGCAACGCGAAGATTTTGGAAGCGTATTCGGTGGACAATCCGCACGCCGACGACGAGGCCGCGCTCGCGCAGGCGGGCAACAGCATCGTCTACGTCGTAAAAAACCGCGAAATCGCGGGGCTCTTCGGCGTAAACGACATCGTCAAGGCGGACGCGGCGGACGTCATCGGAGACCTGAAATCCCGCGGGATCGAGGTTATCATGCTGACGGGAGACAATGAAAAGACGGCAGAACTCATCGCGGCGGAACTGGGCATCGGGCGCGTGATCGCGGACGTGCTTCCGCGGCAGAAGGCGGAACTCGTCAAACAGCTGAAGGCGGAAGGACGGCGCGTTTTGATGTGCGGGGACGGCATCAACGACAGCCCCGCGCTCGCAAACGCCGATATCGGGCTCAGCGTGCCGAGCGGCACGGATATCGCGATGAACACTGCGGACGTCATTCTGATGAACGAAGACCTCGGAAAGATCGCGGAACTGCTCGCCATCGGCAAAAAGACCATCCGCAATATCAAGCAAAATCTGTTTTGGGCGTTTTTCTACAACTGCCTGATGCTGCCCATCGCGGCGGGCGCGTTCCGCCCGCTCGGCATCTCCATCAGCCCCATGATCGCGGGGCTGGCGATGGTGCTGAGCAGCATCACGGTCATTCTGAATGCGCTCAGGCTGAAATTGATACATTTTCAAAAAGGAGACAAAAAAGATGTTCGGCAACAAAATCACTAAGACGTTTACGGTCAGCGGCATGGCATGCGCGCACTGCGCGGCAAAGGTGGAAAACGCCTTAAAGAGCCTGAAAGAGGTGAAGGCGGCAAAGGTAAACCTCGCGGAAAAAACGGTGGAAATCACGCTGAAAAAAGAGACGGACGACGCCGTTCTCATCGGCGCCATCGAAAACGCCGGGTACGAAGTCGTATAAATTACCCCCGTTTTCCGCTGAATCGCAAAAATTTTGCAAAACCCGTAAAAAAGATTTGACAAAGGGCAATTCGATGTGATATAGTTTTCAAAACGAAAGGAGGATACGGCTATGACGAAGATGATGCGCGGCATGTATATGTGCATGAACTTGATCTTTGTTCTTCAGACAGCCGCTTCTTCGTCGAAATAGGTCATTCTTATCGTGTGTCAGATCGGACGGAACAGCGCGTGCTGTTCCGTCTTTTTTTTATTTTATCCGGAGGTATAACGTGGATCCGATCATTCAGATTCGAGGATTAAGCAAGGTGTTCGAGGGCGCGGAAGGGCGCATCTCGGCGCTGGAAAACGTCGATCTCACCGTAGAAAAGGGGGATATCTACGGGATCATCGGCCTTTCGGGCGCGGGCAAAAGCACGCTGGTGCGCTGTATCAATCTGCTGGAACGCCCCACTGCGGGAACGGTCGTCGTCAACGGCGTGGAGATGAACCGGCTGAAAAAGAGAGAACTGCTCGCCGCGCGCCGCTCCATCGGCATGATCTTCCAGAACTACAACCTGCTGGAACAGCGCACGGCGCTGAAAAACGTCTGCTTTCCCCTGGAGATCAGAAAGATGAAACGGGACGCCGCGGAACGGCGCGCCCGGGAGCTGCTGGAAATCGTGGGTCTGTCCGAACGGGCGAACGCCTACCCGGCGGAACTTTCCGGCGGGCAGAAACAGCGCGTGGCGATCGCCCGCGCGCTGGCGGCAGACCCGCAGGTGCTCTTATGCGACGAGGCGACGAGCGCGCTCGACCCCAACACGACGGACGCCATTCTGGCGCTCCTGAAAGAAATCAACGGAAAGATGGGCGTGACCGTGGTCGTGATCACGCACGAGATGAAGGTCGTGGAAAAAATCTGCAACAAGGTCGCCGTCATCGACAACAGCCGCATCGTGGAAGACGGGCCGACGAGCGAAATTTTCATCAACCCCCGTTCGGAAACGGCGCGCAAGCTGATCCTTCACACGGGCGACGCGCCCGACACGACGGGCGGAGAAAAGCTCCGCCTCATCTTCGACGGCACCTCTTCGGAAGAACCCGTCATTTCCCTTCTGGCGCTCAACTGCGGCATCACCGCGAATATCCTTTACGCCAACACGAAGGACGTCGGCGGCAGGATCTACGGCGAAATGGTGGTGCGCGTCCCTGCGGACGGCGCGTCCGTCGGCAAAGCGGAGCGGTTTCTCGCCGGCAAGGGCGTCATCGTCAAGGAGGAAAGTTAAATGGAAATTCTGCTTTTAGCAATCAAAAACATCGACCTTCTCCCGGAGGGACTGTTGGAGACACTCTACATGACGCTGGTCTCCGCCGTCTTTGCATACGCCGTCGGCCTCCCCCTCGGCGTCGTGCTCGCCGTCACAGGAAAGAACGGCATCGCCGAAAATAAGGCGGTGAACGCCGCGCTCGGCTTCGTCGTCAACTTTTTCCGCTCCGTCCCCTTCCTGATTCTGCTCGTCGCAATTATCCCCTTCACCCGCTTTATCGTGGGCGGGTTTACCGGCTCGACGGCTGCCATCGTCCCCCTCGTGGTCGCGGCGGCGCCCTTCGTGGCGCGGCTGGTGGAGTCTTCCCTGAAAGAGGTGGACGCGGGCCTTATCGAAGCCGCAAGCGCAATGGGCGCCTCCAACGCGCGCATCGTGTTCCGCGTTCTGATCCCCGAGGCGAAGCCCTCTCTCATCGTCAACGCCGCGATTGCCGTCACCACGATTCTGAGCTATTCCGCGATGGCGGGATTCTGCGCGGGCGGCGGGCTGGGAGACATCGCCTTGCAATACGGCTTTTACCAATCCAACGGCGAGCTGATGTGGATCACCGTGTTCCTGCTGTTTCTCATCGTACAGATCTTTCAGACGGCGGGAACCTGGCTCGCCAAGGCGTTGGACAAACGAATCAAAAACAGAAAAAAATCAAAGAGAAAGGAGAAATCAATATGAAACGCTTATTGAAATTCATTGCACTGAGCTTCGCCGCCGTCCTGCTGTTCGGCTTCACCGCCTGTAAAGACGATCCGAACACCATCCGGGTGGGCGCCAGCGCCGTCCCCCACGCTGAAATCCTGGCAGCCGTGGAAGACGACCTGAAAGAACAGGGCTACACGCTGAAAATCGACATTTACAGCGATTACGTCCTTCCCAACACCGCCGTGCAGTCCGGCGAACTGCTCGCCAATTTCTTCCAGCACCAGCCCTATCTCACGCAGTTCAACAAGGACAACGGAACCGACCTCGTGAGCGTGGGAAGCATTCACTACGAGGCGTTCGCGATCTACTCGGAGACGGTGACGGACGTGGCAAACGTTTCCGCAGACGCGACCGTGGCGATCCCCAACGACGGCTCCAACCGGGCCCGCGCGCTTCTCCTGCTGCAGGATGCGGGACTCGTCGAACTGAAGGACGGCGGCAGCGTCTCTTCCACCAAGGAAGACGTGCTTCCCTCTTCCAAACTCTCCAAAGACAACATCAGGGAAATGGAAGCGGCGCTCCTGCCCGAAGCAATGAAGGAGGTCACGCTCGCCGTCATCAACGGCAATTACGCGCTCACCAATCAGGTCGATACGTCGAAAGCCATTCTGATCGAAGAAGCGAGCGTCGCCGCCGCGGAATACGCGAACGTCCTCTGCGTCAAAAGGGGAAACGAGGAAGATCCGAGAGTGGTCGCGCTTTTGGAAGCGCTGACCTCCCGGAAGGTAAAGGATTTTATCGAACAGAAATACAACGGATTTGTCGTAGCGGTGTTTTAATCCGCGCACGCGCAGCGATAAGCCGCCCCTTCGCCGAGCGCAAAGGGGCGGCTTTCCCGCTCTGCGGCCCGATATGCGGTCCAAATACCCCAATCCCTGCCCGAACGGAAAGAAAACCGCGCGGTTTTCGCGTTACCGGCGGGAAAGTCATTGACGAAATGCGTTGATTGTGTTATAATAGGTTGAACGCGGGAGTGTTCCCGCGTATTTTTTTATAAGAAGGTCTTTATGTACAACGACAAAACCCTCGTCTGCAAGGATTGCGGACAAGAATTCACCTTTACGGCGCGCGAACAGGAATTCTACGCCGAAAAAGGGTTCACCAACGAACCGCAGCGCTGCAAAACCTGCCGTGACGCACGCAAAAAAGCCGCCCGCGGCCCCCGCCAGATGTACGACGCCGTGTGCGCCCGCTGCGGAAAAGCCTGCCAGGTTCCGTTCGAGCCGCATGGGGACGTGCTCTGCGACGAATGCTTCAAAGAATCCAGATAACAACGAAAAAGCGCGTTCCGCGCTTTTTTCTTTTTCCGTTAATACTCATTGCATGTCTCAGACGCCGATTCGGTTGTTTTTTCTCCCGCCCCCGCGGCGGCGCGGCAAAACGTTTCCCCTGTACAAAAAGCGTTTTGCCCGTGCAATCGGCGCGACACCGCGCATCCCGTCCGCCAAACGGCGATGGGAGCAAAAGTGGCGTGACAATTTCCGCGCGGCGTGCTATACTGGAAGAAAAAGCAAGGAGCGTATCGCGTGAAATTCAGTGAAAAGTGCAGGCGCCTCCGCGCCGAACGCGGATGGACGCAGGAAGAGCTTGCGCAGGCATGTTTTGTCTCCCGCTCGGCCGTTTCCAAATGGGAGACGGACGCAGGCTACCCCGATATTGAAAATCTGAAACAGCTGGCGGCGCTGGCGGGAACGACGATTGACGAACTGATCTCCGAAGAAGATCTCGCCAACCGGCGGCAGATGGACCGCAGGCGCGGCAGACTCTTCTACCTGTTTGCCGTCGTTTGTCTCGCGCTGACCGCCGCCTTTACGCTGGCGGCGTATTTCAGCAGAATATCGCAGCTCATTTACGGCAGTTTTGCGGGCGTGGTCGGCTATCTGGTGTTCGCCGTTCTCACCAAACGGGCCGGCCGTTCGGAGCCGTCTGAACGGCCCTCTCTGCCGTATCTGATATCCCGGCTGGTGATTCTCCTCATTGTCATCGGCGCAATCGTCACGACGATCATACAACTGAAATAAAATATAAAAGTTATATAACTATTTTGTAAAAATTAAGAAGTTCTCTTTAAATTTAGAATAAGGCCTCCCTAAAGGGAGGCCTTATAACTATTTCAGATCGTCAGCAGAGCACACAGAAGAGGCAATAACTCTATTATCAGAGTTATATACATTTAGGATATATGTTATTCCTTTTGTCGGAATTACAACATCCGTAGCCCAATTATATGCAGATGGTAGATCTTTGGTATTAACAACTGCAATCAGTTCATTGTTTTCCAATTCTACAATTTTATACTTCCAGCCGTCCAATTCCGAAACCTGCTCTTGTTCCATTATTGAACTATAATCTTTCAAAAACTCCACTTTGTAGGTTTCATCGCTGATTATTCTAGAAATATAAGGTAATTCTGTAGATTTCAATAATTTGATATAACCGCTACCACTTCCAAGAGAAACAGACGTTTGACAAATAATTTCATAAGAACTCTGTCCTGCAATCACCTGATTATATACAACTATATGGTCAGAAAGCTGTAACTCAACCGTTTCAGAAGATTCATTCATAACGCCTGAATTTGTAAAGCGACCGTTTACTAACAGTTCATTGTTAATAGCTTCTATCTTTTCATTTTTGTTCGCAGAAGGAGAAACCTTTGCGGAAAAAATACCAACAGAACTTGTGGCTGTCATTATACCTGTATTCCCGCAATTCTCGACAAAAACATTCGGAACACTCGAATTGGTTGAATCACTGAAATCTTTGTTTTCAACAAGTATCAACTTATCCATATTAGCAGGATTACCGCTAAATAATCCAATACAGGGTCCGCTGATTACTCCATAATTATAGCAGGATTCAAATGTTGCTTTTATAGATCCCTCTAAATAATTTGCTACATAAAAGCCCGTATACCCTGTCGAATAGATAGTAGCATAATTATTACAATTTTTAAACTGAATTTTGCTATTACCATGTGCTGAACTACAAAATGCTCCAAAATATGTTTCCGTATTAGTAGCATTTAAGTTTTCAGCATTACGAACTGTTATATTTTCAAACACGACTTCTGCATCACAAATATAATTCGCTTCTTCCAGCAATCCTCCTAAATATGCGGCTTCTTCTAAAATCATATTTTTAAATACAGCATTCCCGCTATTATAGTAGAATAAATAACGACTATCGTCATTTCCCGTATTTTCTGTTTTCCCTATTTTGATCACATGGTTATTTCCATCGATTGTACCAGAAAAGCGGTCTGCAATTGCAGCTGTGCTGCTACCTTTTACATCAATTAAATCAATATCATCTATTAATTTAAAGTAATGATTTTTACTTGAAACAATTTTAATATTTTTAAACTGCTCAGCCGTAGCAATGAGATAGGGAGAATTTTCAGTGCCGAGACCGCCGGCAAAAGATTTCGCTTCCTCTCCTACAACTTCTTCTACCCTGGAATCAGCGGGAATGCTCGTTGACGCCGTTATGTCCTCTTTCGCCTCGTCCGTCGTAGGGGCAACCGAGCCTACCTTCGCACCG